>Ga0209012_1000097_pt1 | contig 142211 bp, 148 predicted proteins | sample RS3BMetagenome_FD_184735 | JGI IMG/M metagenome (GOLD analysis project Ga0209012, IMG submission 184735) | Ferric oxide microbial mat and aquatic microbial communities from Rainbow Spring, Yellowstone National Park, USA - RS3B (SPAdes) (version 3) ... | reverse complement strand
ATTTTCTACATGCCGGCGCTCTCGGCCATGCGCCACAATCCCACCATTATCGCCTTTGCCCAGCGGTTGCGCGACCGTGGGAAGCGGCCGATGCAAATCGTCGTCGCGGTCATGCATAAGCTCCTGGTCATCGCCTATGGGGTCCTCAAGTCTCAACGCCCTTTCGACCCAAAACTGGCTTGACGCTCAACACGGAATCTCGATACGCCACCCTTCGGGTGGCTACTCGGGATGACAGGGCTTCGCGCTGCCCAGGATGGCCGTGTCGCCGGGCACGTACGCGCTAAAGCGCGGCGAAGTACTCGTACGTCTCACGCATGCCGTCGCGGAGGTTCGTCTGCGCGGCCCACTGCAGCACCTCGCGCGCGAGCGCAGGATCGTATCCGATGTCGCGCGCGTCGCCGGCACGCCGTTCAGCGCGCGTAATCGGTGCTTCGAAGCCGCTGATTTCGACTAACGCGCGGTAGATATCGTTCACGCTGGTGCGCGCGCCCGTCCCGATGACGAAGCACTCGCCCGATCCGCGTTCGAGCGCGGCGAGGTTCGCGCGGGCGACATCCTTCACGTAAACGTAATCGCGGGTCTGCTCGCCGTCCCAATCGATGCGCACGCCTTCGCGCTTGAGAAAGCGCCCGATGAAGATCGCGATGACGCCCGCTTCGCCGTTGGGATCCTGTCGCGGTCCATAGACGTTGCCGTAGCGTAGCGCGGTAAAATCGAGCCCCTTTTCGGCGCGGTAGAAGCGCAAGTAATGCTCGGTCACCATCTTGGTGATACCGTACGGCGAGACGGGGCGTTGCGGAGAGCTCTCGACGACCGGCACGCACTCGGGGTTTCCGTAGGTCGCAGCACTCGACGCGAAGATCACCTTCTTCACGCCGGCCGCTACCGCAGCATCGAGCACGTTCAACATACCCATGACGTTGACGTCGGCATCGTAGCGAGGATCGCGCGCGGAGATAGCGACCGAGTGTTGCGCGGCGTGATGGCTGACGATATCGGGTTTAAACTCGGCGAAGACGCCCGCAACGCCCGCGTCGCGAATATCCATGTGTACGAACTCGGCCTTCTCCGGCAGGTTCGCGCGTTGCCCGCCGCCGTGTTCCCAGAGCGAATCGAGCGCGAGCACCTGGTGCCCGGCGGCGATATATGTATCGGCGATATGCGAGCCGATGAACCCGGCTCCGCCGGTGATAATCACGCGCATTGCAAACCTCTTTCCGTAACGTGCGCCCTTGCCGTGCGCCGGTTTCGACGCAGAGGAGCCTGAGGATGCAACGCCTCAGCCTTTCTGCGATCGCCGCCGCCTTTGCGTGCGGAGCGGCCCTCATCGAGCCAATTCCAAGCGATGCGCGAACGACGGTCGCCGTCGCTGCAGCGCTCGCGGCCTACGCGCTGTGGCGGCGCGCCACGCAGCCGAGGGTCTTTCTCATCTTGGGCACGATCGCCCTGGTCGGGGCCTTCGATGCCCGGCTACAAAGCGCGTTCGCGCACCCTCTCGCGAGCGCACGCACGGCGCGTTACGACGCAATCGCCGAAAGCGCGCTTCCGCTACCCGCCGGCGGTTGCCGAACAGCATTACACCTCTCGAACGGGCCACGCATCGAGGCGGTGCTCCGCCGCTGCGTTCCCGCGGGGAGCACGCTCCTGCTGCGTGGGCGCTTGCAACCCTTCGACGCACCCCGCAATCGCGGCGACCCCGATCTCCGCTCAATCGAAGCCGAGCGCGGTTTCGCGGGCGAACTCGCGCACGCCGAAATCCTTGCCGTGCGCCGCATACCGCTGCGCTCCTCGCTCTTCGCACGCGCGCATACATGGGCGCTCGCACAACTGCGCGCGAATCTCTCGCCGCTCGACGTCGCGCTGCTCTCCGGAGAACTCTGGGGAGCGCGCGACGCTCTGCCCGATAACGTCCGTGCCGAATTCGCGCGTACCGGTACCGTGCACGTCCTGGTTACCGCGGGGCTGCATCTCGGCGTCGTTCTCGCCATCATCCTCGCGCTACTCCGTGCGTTGCCGATGCCGCGCATCCTCGTCGCCGCGCTCGCGCTCGCCGCGCTCTGGAGCTTCGCCTTCTTTGCCGGTGCGCATCTCCCGACCGAACGTGCTGCAACGATGGCAAGTTTTGCGTTGCTCGCCTATGCGTGCGGGCGCAGCGCACTCTCGCTCGATGCATACGCCGCGGCGATGCTTGCGATCCTCGCGCTGCAGCCTGCGAGCATCGCAAGTGCATCCTTCGCGCTCTCGTTTTCCTGCGTTGGGGCGATCATCGCCTGTGCTCCGGCGATCGAACCGTTGCTCGAACGGCTCCCGCTTCCGCGGATCGTGCGCGAAGCGCTGCTGCTCACCCTCGCCACGCAACTCGGCACCTGGCCGGTCAGCGCGGCGGTCTTCCTGCAGTTCGCTCCTTATGCGCTGCTCGCTAATCTCGCCGTCGTGCCGAGCGTCGGCGCAACGATGTTCTTCGGCGCGCTCACGCTGCTCACCACGCCGATGCCGACGCTCGCACACGCATGTGCGAACGCGACGGCATGGTTGCTCGCGTGGCAACTCGCTGCCGTACACGCATTCGCTTCGCTTCCTGCGGCGAGCATCGCGATGACGCCGGCTCCGTTTGCAAGCATTGCCGCCTACGATTGCGCGCTCGTGCTCGGGCTGCACGCGCTGCGGAACGGCAATCCACGCGGCGCATTCGCCGCGTTTGCCGGTGCGTGTTGCTTCGTACTGTTTCCGCCGCAGGGAATCGATACACGCTTGCACGTCTGGGCGATCGATGTCGGACAGGGCGAAGCGCTCCTGGTACGCACTCCGGGCGGCCATGCCTTCGTCGTCGATGCAGGCGGAAAGATGGAGCGCGGAAACGCGCCCGACGCCGGTGCCGCTGCCGAACGCGTCGGCGAACGCACGGTGCTGCCGTTTCTCCTGCGGCGCGGCGTTCATACACTGGATTTCGCGATGCTCTCCCACGCGCACGGCGACCATGCCGGCGGCATCGCCCCACTGCTGCGCGCATTACGGGTTGGCGCACTCGTCGATCCCGGCGAGCGGTATAACGGGCCCGCCTATCTCGACGCCTTACGCGCCGCACGGCGACGCGCTATTCCCGTGCTCCACCCAAGTGCCAGCCTTCGTTGGCGCTTCGACGATGGAACGACGCTGCATTTTATCGGCCCGATAACCCCGCATCTCAACGACGGGAAGAATCGCGTCAACGATAACTCGTTGGCGTTCGTGCTGCGCTACCGCGGGTTTAGCATGCTCTTTACCGGCGATGCGACCGCAACGATGGAGGGGATATGGATGCGCGAGGGGAGCGATCTCCACGTGACGGTATTGAAAGTGGGGCATCACGGCAGCCGCTTCGCATCGTCGCCGGCTTTCCTCGCGACGGTTCGGCCGCGGATCGCGCTCATCTCGGTCGGGCGCGGGAACCGTTACGGGCAACCCGCTCCGGAGACGCTCGCCCGTCTGCGCGCGGTGAGTGCGCGCATCTTCCGCACCGATCGCGACGGCGAGATCGCGCTTAGCACCGACGGCAGGCGGATTTGGATGCGGCGGCAGATACCAAGCGCCCCCTAGAGGTGATGCCGCTCCACGAAGACCGCCATGCGCCGGCCACTCTCGCCATTGAGCGGAGCGACGATGATGCGGAAGCCGCTGACCACCGCGGCGTTCGAGCCCGCGGTGCGGGTGGAGCGCCAATTCGAGGTCATCGCGCGAACGGCGCGATCGATGGGGCCGGGGAGGGCGTCGGGTGTTGAATCATCGCCGTAGAGCGAGCCGAAGGGGTCGACCGCGCTGGCGGGGCCGGCCATCACCACACGGTAGTCGTCGTCGAGGACGAAACAATACGGAATCTCGGGCTGCCCCCCCGCTGCGGTAAGGGTGGGGGCGCTCGGTTCGACGGCCTCGGTGGCGAGTGCGTACATGGTTGTATCCTCCATGCCCCTACGATAGCCCCCAACGCCGTGCCGGCGCCTCCGGGAAAACCCCTGGTTTTTCGCGTATCGCTCCCTCCGTGGGTACGCCGATCGGACGCACGAAGGAACTCGACCGCATCGCAGCCGCTTTGCAGGATGCCCGGCGCTTGCAGGTCGCTCGGGCGCTGCGCCTCGTCGGAAACTCCGGAATCGGCAAGAGCACCGTTGCCGCGGCATCGATCGAACGCGCGCGCGCCGAGGGCTGGCTGGCGGTCCTCGAAACGGCGCATCGCGTGCAAGCGAGCTTGCCCTTCGCGGTCGCGCGAAGAATCGGCGCTGGCATTCTCGCCGCACTCGGCGAGCGCCGCGAGTTATTTGCTGCCGGGCTCCCGAGCGATTTCACGACCGAACGTGATGGAGCGAAGAACGAAGAGGCGCTCTACCGACTCATCGAAGCGGTCCTGCTCGATTTTCCGCTGCTCCTTGCCGTCGACGACATGCAATGGTGCGATCCCGAATCGCTCTCGTTGTTATTGCGATTGCTCGAACGTTTTTCCGACCAGCGTTTCGCGTTGCTCTCCATCGAACGACTCGACGAACCCGGTTGGGAGGGGCTGACGCAGAGCGATGCTTCGTTCGTTCTCGATGCGCTCGCCGAGGCCGACGCGCGCACCCTCGCGCGCTCGCTCTTGCCCGAAGCGAGCGACGAAGCGATCGCCCGCGTCGCCGAGATTTCCGCGGGGCGCGCGATCGATATCGTCGCCATCGCCGAATCGCTCGCGCAAGGCAGCGAAGATATCGCCGCCGTTGCCGCTGGGTTGCGCGCCGTCGTCGCGCGCGACCTCGCCGTGATGACGCCGGAGCGTCGCGAGTTCTTGCAGATGCTCGCCCTCATGGAAGAGCCGATCTCGCTCGCGCTGCTCCAACTCTTGTGGAGCGAAGAGCACTTCTTACCCCTGCTCCAGGCGAGTTCGGGGCGCTACGTTACCGCTGCTCCCACCGGTATCGCTTTCCGGCACGCCGCACTCGCACAGGCGATCCGGGAGACGATTGCGATCGACATTCCCTATCGTCGGCGAATCCTCGCCGCGATTTCAAGGCTCGCCGCCCCCTCGAGCTCCGATCTCGAGCAGGCGATCGCACAAGCACGCGCCTGCGGTGACACTGCACTGGAGCGCGAATATCTCGAACGTTTCGCTGCAGCCGCCGAAGCGGCTCGCGACTTCGCCCTGCAGGCGAGTGCACTCGAACGTTTGTTGCCGTTAATCGAATCCGACGAGGGCGATTCCATTGCAACGAGCACGATGCTTTCGAACCTCTATAACGGTATCGGAGACGAACGTAAGAGTCTGCGTGTCTCGCGCGAGGCGCTCGCGCGAATCGAAAACCCTTCCCGAGACCCACGAGCCGCACAAGTCATCGCCTCGTTGCTGCTCTCTACGTGGCACACCGGAGCACGCGACGGCTTCGACGAGCTCTGCGCGCGCTTCGACGAACCGCAATCGCACCCGGCGGCAAGAGCGGTCGTGACGTTTGCACGTATGGTAGCTGCGAGCGGCGAATTCGACGAAGAGGCGTATCTTCGCGCGCGCGCACTGCTCCCTGAGGAGGCGCTTGCATCCCCACTCGCGGCAGCGCGTTTAAAGGCGCTTGACACGATGGTGCTTCACCGTGGCGGCACGACGCCGATATCGCTCCCGACGCTTGCGGTTGGCGATAGCGGCGCTCCACCGGTCGCGGCGATCATGGCGGCGCACGTCGCATTCATGCGAAGCATCTACACCGATGGCGCCGCGGGAATGAACGATGTCCCAGCATCTCTCGTGGGGACGTTTCCCGTCCTCTGTGCGCGTGCGCTCGCCGAGATTGCGAGTGGGCGGTTCGAAGACGCGATCGCGCAGGTCCACGATTCGCTGCTCGCCGTTGCGGGAACCTACGCCGGGCGCGCGCTCGTCGGGCTGGCCGCGAGCGCCGCGGCGATCGGCGAACGCACGCTGCCGCGACGATTGGGAGCGATCGTCGAGAGTGAAGGAGTCCGCTTTCTCAGCGAGGAGCGAAATTTCACGTTCGTTCCGCTCGCCTTTGCGTTTGCCGCGCTCGATGCATCGAAGCAGCGCGACCGAGCGCGGGCGGTGCTCGAACGAGCGATCGCAGCGATGGAGCGTCGTCCGCTCCCGCTCGATCTCTTCCCTATTCCGGTGGTCGCGAGCATTGCCGCGCAACGGCTCGGCGACACGGATCTCCTCGAACGCCTCGCCTCCGGTGCTCTGCGGATGGACCGCCAGCGCTGGTCGCTGGCGATGGCGCAATTGGCGCGGCTGCATGCAACGCGCGCACTGCACCGCCGGGTCCCCGATGGGGAGCGCGCGGCATTATCCGACGAATTCACCGCGCTCGGCGCACCATTCTTCGCCGCACGCGTGCTCGGTGCCGCGGAGCGTGGCCATGCACAGACTGACGGACTGAGAGCACTCTCCCGTCGCGAGCGCGAGATCGCGGCGCTCGTCGCCGAGGGGCTGAGCAATCGCGAGATCGCCGAGCGGCTCGTTCTGAGCGAGCGTACGGTGGAAGGGCACATCGCAAACGCCTTCGGCAAAGCAGGGGCGAGCTCGCGCGTGCAGCTCGCCGCCTGGTACGTCCGTACGTTTAGTGCTGCATAAGGACCAGAAAACCAACGGTCTTTGGCGCTCCGGCGTTCGCCGCCTGAATCTCCGCGACCACACCCGACAAGTGCGCGTCGACATGGTGCGCCATCGCGTGGAGATCGTCGGCCGTCGGCACCTGCGCGAGCCCGAGGGTTCGTGCGACGAGCGCGCCGATCGCGGCGGTATCGTCTTTCGCGGTCTTCATCCATTCGTCGAAGAGCGCGGGCGTGGTTTGGAGGGCGTGCAGAAAGCCGGCGGCGACCGCCCGTCGAGCTACGTCATTCATTTCGCGTCGATCCTTTCATAACAATACAAGTTGCTCGCCGTACTCTGTAGGAACGGCGACTGCGGCTATCGTTCTCGGCAGCCGCTTTCATTCCCGCCGCTACCGTGCCATCGAAACGAGGCGCAGCGATTCGCGGTAATCAAACCTCCCATTCGCAGCGGCGGCAGCCACGATCGCACGCAACTCCGCGGTCAGTTCGTCGTCAAGAGAACCGAGGATGTAGCGCCCGGAGATCGCCTTCCAAAGCCACTCGCCATCAACCGCGGCACGCACCTCGAAATCGTCGAAGGTCGGCAGGGCGGGAAAGCCCGCACGGCCGAGCAGATCGGCGATTCCGAAGCGTTCGAAGAGTGCACGATCGCCGATGGCAAAAGGCGAGAACTCCGGGTAGCGTACGGCGATTTTTCGCGAGAGCGCTGCGAGAAGTTCGGTGAGGTTCGTCGATTGCTTCGGCCGCCTCGGGAGTAAAAAGGCGAACGTTCCGCCCGGTGCGAGCACACGGTAGACCTCGCGCAGCGCCGCATCGACCTGCGGAATGAGCATGAACACTAAATGCGCGGCGACGGCAGCGAACGCGCCATCGCGGTAAGGCAGTGCAGAGGCCGATGCCACGCGGAGATCGATCTTGCCCCCCGTAAAGCGTGCAGCGGCAAGTGTAAGCTCCTCCGCCGAGAGATCGACTCCGGCAAGCGCGGTTTCAGGAGTGCGTGTGCGAATCGCCGCGAGCAATTCACCATCGCCGCAACCGATATCGAGGGCGTCGGCGGGTTGCGCGGCGGCGATGCGATCGGCGACAACGTCGTACGAGGTGCGCCCATCGGTCGTTTGGAGGCCCAGCATCACCTCACTCGTCACCCCCGGCATACGATGGTGGAAGGCGTTCAGGTATGCGGCGATCTGTTCGTTGGTCGGCGCAACGCCATGCAAGATCGCATCCATAAACGATTTTTCGCGCACGGTTACGCCACCGCGAATGGGTTGAGCAATGCTCTGGCACGTTTGCCGAGCACCTGAGTAATCATGGCATGTTCCAGTCCCGGCACGATCGCACGAACGACCGATATCGGAAGATCGGGCGGCGAGAGATCGACCGCAACGACGCTGGGAATACCGTAGGCGCGCAGCGCATCGAGCGTCGCACGCAGATCGGTGGCGAGATCCTCGCTGCTGCGATCGGGGAGATCGGCGAGTGCGACGCGCTCGGCGGGAATATCGAGATACCATCGCCCCTTGGGAACTTCATGTAACCGCCGTGCGTGATCGCCCATGATTCCCTTCGGTTCGTCGGCACGCAGCATATCTTCGCGCGCCGCTTGAATATCGACGACGCGGCTCTGCAGCGCTTCGGTGAGCGCGCGCGTGAGCGCATGCGCGGGCGAGAGCGCGCACCCCAGCCCCATGTGCGCCATCGGTATCGCCGCATCGGGTTCGGAGATCGAAGCGAGCACGGTCATCGGCAACGGCGGCTCGTCGAGTGCAAAGGCGCGCACCGCGAGCCCCGCAGCGCGTAGTTCGCGCACCAACCAATCGACGTTCCTCTCGCCGGCGGGAAGTTCGATCTCCGGCATCAAGGCGCGCTCGGGAGCATCGAGGCCGAGAAAGAACTTCGGCGCGAGCGAACAACGCACGTGCGCGAGCGCCCATGCATGCCGTTCGATCAGTTCGCAGAGCGCGTGGTAGATCGCTTCGGTGAGATTGTTCCCCGAGGCGAGCCCGTTGGTGCTCGTGGTCGTAAAGAGTTTTTCCCCGAACCACGGGCACTCGACCATCGCGAGCGGTACCGGAATCGCATCGCCGGAGAGTAGTTCGGTCCCGCGCACGCAATCGACCGCGAGATCGCGTGCCTCGGGGCGCAGCCCGCACTCATCGAGATCGATCCGTTCGGCGACGCTGCGCAGCGATTCGCTGCGACGCACGAGCGCGGCACGCGCGCCGATCTGCCGTTCGCTCGCCTCCATTACCGCACTTGCAATCGCGCCCTCGCGCGTGATCCCTTTCCCGTTATAGACACCGAGCAGATCGGGCGAGTGCGGAACCAGCGCGCTAAACGTTGGGATGCTCGTGCGGTCGAGCAGCGTGGTATCGGCGACGCGCGTGATGCCGTAGCGACGCCGTAACTCCGGCAGCAGTGCGAGCGTCTGCGCGAACGGCACCGCGCGGTCGTAGGTGCCGGGAGCCTTCGGCATCTTTGCGGGAAGTGCGATCGGCGAGGTATCGCGCGGCGTTTGGTTCCCTGCCGACTGCGCCGTCGGCGCGGGGATATCGTCGCGCCGCCACGGGCGCGCCAACGCGCGCTGCACGCTCCGTAGTGCGAAGCGCGCGTCGTGCCGCTTCAAATCGCCTTCGTTCCGTGCGATCTCCAGTAGCGCCGTACGCGCGCGTGCGGGTACGTGCGCGACACACGCCTCCCAACTCCGTTCCATGTAGTAGATCGCGCGGGAATCGGCAACGAACGCGCGCGCTTCATCTGCGCTCAACAGCGCTCGGCGCACGGCGAGCCAGGCAACGTATCGCACGTTGACGAGCGGAACCGTCATCGCGACGTGCGTTTGCGGGTGCGTGAGGAGCGCGACCTCGTCGTCTCCGTCGATCGCTTCGCAGGCATACCAACGTGCGATCGCACCGAAGGTCACAAAGCCGTAGGGCGCACACTCGACGCCGCGCAACGCACCCATACTCGATGCGCCGAACATACGCGCGTGAGCGAGCGCGGCGAAACATTCTTTTGGCGATGGTGCGAGATCGTGATGGAAGAGACCGTCAATGAGCAGCACGGCGTCGTAGTCGCGCGCCGCGCGTTCGACATCGCCGCGCGCCGCCGGCGGCAAGTAACTCGTGCCGGGAATAGCAATGCGGTCCTCGCTCGGAAGCGAGGGCCCGCAAAAAACCGCGAGCGTTCCACCCATTGCGCCGCCCCGTTTGCGCACGGGTCGAGCGAACCCTGGTGGTGCTAGACCGGGGCTTCCTCGACGACGCGTTCGATGGCCGTCACCACGCGGTCGAAGCCTTTACCCCCGGCTTGGAAGTGGCGAAGCTCGTGATTGCGGTTGAAGACGTAGAACGCCGGCACGAAGTGGTTTTCAAATCGATCGACGAGCGTGTGCTCGTTATCGATCGCACAGGGCTGCGCCAGCTGCATCTCTCCGCGCGCGTCGGCTTCGACGGCGGCGATATCGAGCTCGCTCTCGGAGCGCGGTTGGTGGATCGCCACGAACGCAACGCCGAGCGGTGCAAACCGATCGCGTACGCGCGCGAATGCTTCCGCGCTTTCGTGGCAGAGGTGGCAACTGAGCGACCAGAAGCTCACGACGACGGGCTTCCCGGCGAGTGCGTCGGCGCTCGGCGCGCCGCCGTTGCACCAGGTTGCAACCCCCTCCAACGATGGGAGGGGGCTGCGCATCCGGAGGGCCATTATGCTTTCTGCAGCAGCGCTTTGCCGGGTTTCCATTCCGCCGGGCAGAGCCCGCCGGTCTGAAGCGCCTGCAGTACGCGCAGCGTCTCTTCGACGCTCCGTCCGACGTTGTCGTCGGTGACGACGGCATATTTCAACACGCCTTCGGGATCGATGATGAAGAGACCGCGCTGCGAAACACCGCTCTTTTCATCGAGCACGCCGTATGCACGTGCGACCGATTTCGTGAAATCGGAGACGAGCGGAAACTGCGTGCCGGCGATGCCGTTCTTCTCGCGCGGCGTGTTCAACCACGCCCAGTGGCTGAAGACCGAATCGGTCGAACAGCCGAGAATCTCGCAATCCAGCTCTTGGAATTCGCTCGCGCGATCCGAGAGCGCGGTGATCTCCGTCGGGCAAACGAACGTGAAATCGAGCGGATAGAAGAAGAAAACCAACCATTTGCCACGGTACTCGTTGAGTGAAATCTCTTTGCCAAGATCCTTTGCACTGGTCGCACCCTTGGTGCTGGCCAACGTAAACTCGGGGGCTGCTTTACCAACCTGAACCATACTTCTTAAATCTTCCTTACGCACGAGCGGATGGTGAGGGTAATCGAGGCCGCTGTTTCGGCCACTCGGTATGACGCGCCCTTGCCCACGGGGGTTGCACGAGCCCCCGAGGTCGGGCGCGAGTGGCGTCACGTATATAATGTCGCCTATAGTTGACATTATGTCGCTTATGCAATACATTTCCGTCATGATCGACCGTAACAATGGGCGCCGCTACCTCCTCGAGCTTTCGGGCGCGCTCCTCTTCTATATCGCTGCATTGCTGCTGAGCCTCGCCCTCCTGGAGCGACCCGCGCTCACCGGGCTCGAGCGGACCCTTGCCGCCCTCCTGCCCCTCCCCGGCATCATGCTGCTCTTCTGCGCGATGGCACGCCACGTCGCACGCATCGACGAACTCCAGCGGCAGATTCTTCTCGAAGGCATGGCCGTCGCCGGCGGCATCACCGCGATGCTCGCCATGACCGCGACGTTCCTCGGCAACGCCGGTATCGCCAACCCGCCCTCGTGGGCCTGGTTCGTCTGCTTTATGGCGATATGGCCATTCGGCGCGGCTTACGCACACCGGCGCTACGAGTGAAGAATCGCCTGCGCGTACTGCGTGCGGAACGCGAACTGACGCAAGCCGACCTTGCCGACCGCGTGGGCGTCTCGCGGCAAACCATCGTCGCGCTGGAGGCCGGAAAATATGCGCCCTCGCTGACGCTTGCCTTCAAACTCTCCAAGCTCTTCGCCCAACCGGTCGAGCGCATCTTCGATCCCAGCTCGTTTGAATAGGGGGCGCGCAAGAAACCATCGCACACATACCGAGGTCGTAGGTACCGAACCCCTTCAACGGTAACGATGGCACTACCATGAGCGCAACGGAACTGCTCCCCCCCGAGATCCCCGCCGGTCTTCTCTCGCGCTTCGAGCGCGCCGAGCGCGTCCTGCCGGCGATCGAATGGCCGCTCTACGTCGACGATGTCGTCGCTATCGAGCGCCTTAAGCGCGAGCGCAATGCCGTGGTGTTGGCTCACAACTACCAAGTTCCCGAGATCTTCCATCTCGTTGCCGATATCGTCGGCGATTCGCTCGCGCTCGCGGTCGAAGCGGCGAAAACCGACGCCGACGTCATCGTGCTCTGCGGGGTGCATTTCATGGCGGAGACGGCAAAACTCGTCAATCCCGAGAAGCGCGTGCTCGTCCCCGATCTTCGCGCGGGCTGCTCGCTCGCTGAATCGATTACCGCCGCCGACGTTCGCTTATTGCGCGAACGCTACCCCGGAGTTCCGGTCCTCACGTACGTCAACACCTCGGCCGAAGTAAAAGCGGAGTCCGACGTCTGCGTTACCAGCGGCAACGCGCTGCACGTTGTGGAAGCGCTCGGCGTACCGCGCGTCATTTTTCTTCCCGACGAATATCTTGCAAAATACGTCGCCTCGCAGACGACCGTCGAGATTATTGCGTGGAAGGGGCACTGCGAAGTCCACGAGCGCTTTACCCCCGAAGAAATTCGCGCGTTTCGGCGCGACGACCCGAACCTGCGCGTTCTCGCACACCCTGAGTGCCCGCCCGGCGTCCTTGCCGAAGCTGATTACGTCGGCTCGACGCAAGGAATGTCGGAGTACGTACGGCGCGAATCGCAACGCGGAAGCGCCGAAGGCGTCATTCCACGTATCGTCATGATTACCGAATGCTCGATGGCCGACAACGTCGCCGGAAGCGTTGCGAACGTCGAGTTCGTGCGCCCGTGCAACCTCTGCCCGCATATGAAACGCAACACGCTTGCGAAGGTGCGGCGGAGTTTGGAGACGATGGAATACGAGGTCACCGTCGATCCCGTCGTCGCGGAACGTGCGCGCCGCGCCGTCGATCGCATGCTTGGCTACGGCCGCCCGCCGAAGTCACCCTAATGCGCGAACATACGTACGACGTCGCCGTCGTCGGCGCCGGGATCGCCGGCCTGATGGCCGCCTATAAACTCGCGCCGCTGCGCGTCGCGGTGCTCTGCAAACGCCCGCTCGGCCACGGAGCGGCGACCGATTGGGCGCAGGGCGGTATCGCCGCCGCGATCGGCAGCGACGATTCGCCCGCGTTGCACGCACAAGATACGCGACTCGCCGGTGCGGGCCTGAGCGATGAATCGATCGCCGAGATTCTTGCCAACGATGCTCCGGCGCGAATCGAGGAGCTTCTCGAACTCGGCGCCGCATTCGATCGCACCGCCGAGGGCGAACTCGCGCTGGGGCGTGAAGCCGCTCACCAACGGCGTCGCATCGTCAAAGCCGGCGGAGATGCAACCGGGCACGAAATTCTCCGCACGCTCATCGCCGCAGTGGGTGCCTCCGATCACATCGATGTTATCGCCGATAGCATCGTCGAAGATCTTCTCGTCGACGGCGAACGGCGTGTTGCCGGGGTTATCGCACGCACGCGCGATCTCGGCGAGCGCTTTATCGTACGCGCACGTGCAACGGTGCTGGCAACCGGCGGCATCGGCCGTCTCTATCGTGCCACCACCAATCCCGTCGAAGCGACCGGCGACGGCATCGCGATGGCCGCGCGCGCCGGCGCGATGCTCGCCGATATGGAGTTCGTGCAATTTCACCCCACGGCGCTGGCGGTCGGGCGCGACCCGATGCCGTTGGTCACCGAAGCGATTCGGGGCGAGGGCGCCCTGCTCATCAACGATCTCGGCGAGCGCTTTATGACCGCGATTCACGACGATGCAGAACTCGCGCCGCGCGATATCGTCGCACGCGCGATTTTCGAACAGATTCGCGCCGGGCGCAGCGTCGGGCTCGACGCACGCGATGCTATCGGCGACGCCTTCCCCGAACGCTTCCCAACGGTCTTTGCGTTCTGCACTTCGGCGGGAATCGATCCGCGCACGGCGCGCATTCCCGTCGCTCCGGCCGCGCACTATCATATGGGCGGAGTCGCGGTCGACGAATGGGGACGTTCCTCGCTGCGCGGGCTCTGGGTCTGCGGCGAGGCGAGCGCGACCGGCGTCCACGGCGCGAACCGGCTCGCCAGCAATTCGCTCTTGGAGGCGATGGTTTACGCAGCGCGGGCCGCCGACGATATTCGCGGCGCGGCATCCGAACCGACCGGGCCGACGCCGTTGCCGATCCCCCCGCACGATAGTTCGCCACGGTTAGCGCAAGCGGTTCTCGATCTACGCAACGTCATGTATGCCGATGTCGGCTTGCTTCGCGATGCCCGTGGGCTGCGCAATGCACTCGCCCGCATCGGCACCCTTGCTGCGGAGTTTCCGAATGCGCTCGGCGAGTTGCGGAACTTGCTGGTCGTCGCACATGCGATTGCAACGGCAGCCCTCGCACGCGAGGAGAGCCGTGGTAGTCACTACCGACTCGATTTTCCGCAAACCGACGAAGCGTTTGCGAAGCGCTCGTTTACGAAGATGGAGACGCATGCGTAAACCGCATCGCCTGCTCTTCGAACCGATCATTCGCGGTGCGTTGCTCGAAGATCTCGGGCGCGGAGGCGATATCACCACGGAATCGATCTTTCCGCCCGGGCGCCGTGCGATCGGTTCGATCGTCGCGCGAAAGCCGGGCATCTTGGCCGGCATCGAGACTGCGCTTTTGGCTTTCGAGCTGCTTGACCCGCGGGCCAAGGCTCTCGATAGGCTCGAAGACGCGTCGAAATTCGAAGCGGGAACGACGCTCGCTCGCGTCGCCTGCGATACGCACGCATTACTCGCCGGCGAACGTACCGCATTGAACCTGCTGGGGCACCTCTGCGGTATTGCGACGCTCACGCGCGCGTACGTCGATGCAATTGCGGGCACCAAGGCGCATATCGTCTGCACGCGCAAAACGACTCCCGGGTTGCGCGTGCTCGAAAAATACGCCGTGCGTTGCGGAGGCGGCGAAAACCATCGCTTCGCGCTCGACGATGCGGTGTTGATCAAAGATAACCATATCGCGCTTGCCGGCTCGATCCACGATGCCGTCGTTGCGGTGCGCGCACATATCGGACATATGGTAAAGGTGGAGGTCGAGGTCGATTCTCTCAATCAGCTGCGTGCGGCACTCGCGGAACCGATCGATGCGATTCTTCTCGATAACATGTCGCCGCAGATGTTACGCGAAGCGGTTGCTATCGTCGGGGGCCGCTATACTACCGAAGCGAGCGGCGGCGTCGATCTCGCCCACGTCGCTGAGATCGCGCAGAGCGGCGTCGATCTCATCTCGGTCGGGCGCATCACACATAGCGCGCCGAATCTCGATATCGGTCTCGATATCGCTTCGTAACGACGCCCGCCGTCGCGTTTGTCATCCCGAGTAGCCGGCGAAGGCGGCGTATCGAGATCGTTCGCCTGCGTGCGGGCGAACGGCACCGGTACGACGGCGCGTTTTTACAATCCGATCGGCGATGCTTACGACCCCGCTACTGGCTACCTCTACGTCACGGATCTATCGAACTGCGCCATTCGGCAGGTCGCACCCGGAAACGATACCAGCGGCAGCGGCACGGTGGTGACGATCGCCGGCGGCACCTGTGGTTTTGCCGACGGCACGGGTGCAGCGGCGGAATTCGTGAGCCCAGCCGGGATCGCCTATGACTCTACGAACGGTGATCTCTACGTTACCGACGGCGGAAACTGTGCGATTCGCCAGATTACCCCTGGAAACGGCATGGCAGGTAGCGGCACCGTGATAACCATCGCCGGCGGTGCGGGATGCGGTTTCGCCGACGGAACCGGCACCGCAGCGAAGTTCAATCACCCGGCGAGCATTGCATACGACCCGGCAACGAACGATCTCTACGTTACCGATAACGGCAATTGTGCGGTTCGGCAGGTCACCATCGGCAGCGGTAGCGCGAATACCGGCGTGGTGACGACGCTCGCCGGCAGTACGTCGTGCGGAAATGCCGATGGAACCGGAACGGCCGCGAAGTTCGGAGAGCCTTCGGGTATTGCCTACGATCCAGCGAACGGTAATTTTTACATCACCGATTATATAAACTGCGATATTCGGCAGATGACGCCGGGAAACGGCACCACCAATAGCGGAACCGTAACGACGGTCGCCGGCACGCCGCTCAGCTGTGGCTTTACCGACGGGGTGGGTGCTGCTGCGCTCTTTAATCAGCCGGACCTTCTCGCCTACGATCCCACAAACAACGCACTCTACGTCACCGATACGGGCAACGACGTCGTCCGAGAGCTGCAGCTCTAACGCACGCTTGTCATCCCGAGTAGCTGCCGAAGGCAGCGTATCGAGGGACAGGCATGGCAGAGGCGCCTTCCTTCGACTCGCTGCGCTCGCTCAGGACAAGCTCTCACTCGGCGTGACAAATCTTTGTCGCGCCGAGTTTCCTTTTGTCATCCCGAGTGAAGGCACGCAGCGCCGAAATCGAGGGACCGCCTCGATACGGCGTTTGCAGCGCCCACTCGGGATGACAGCGACCGCTCCTCGGCGGGGCAGCGAGCGCTATCGCAGGGCGAAGAGCTGCGTGGCGACGATCGCACCGATTCCTATCACCATCGCCGTTCCCACGATCGCCCAAGAGATCGGTAGCGCGAGGGTCTCCCCGCGACGCAGAGCACGGTCGGTCAGTGCATATCGGAGGGCGCCTGCGATCCCGAAAAGCACGCCGACAATCGCCATCACGACCCCAAACCACGAGGCCATTCCCTCGTTTACCGTGCTTTTTAGGTGAAGGACCCCCGAAAACTCCCTCAAAACGAGCGAGAACCTCGCGATGACGAAGCCAAAAGCGATAAACGAGAGCGAGGTTCGTACGTAGGAGAGAAAAGTGCGCTCGTTTGCGAGCACGTCGTTGGGCTTGACGTCGGAGGGTTGGAACATCTCTCGCCGTTACTCGCTTTGGGCGGACGTTCCTCGGAGAAACGCGAAGAAACCCCTATGAGCGAGCTGAAAGAACGCGCGAGCCACGACCCCGAGAACCCGCAGGCCCTGATCGACTTCATGTCCTCGGGCTGGCTACACCAAGCGCCCGTTCGCAAGGCGCATCCTGAGATCGCCCGCTTCCAAGCTCGGCGAAGCGAGCTCTCCGCTCGCTTCCCGGGCGAGTATCTCGTGCTCTCCGCCGGCACCGAACAGGTACGTGCGAACGACACCAATTTTCGTTTTCGCCCGGAGAGCGATTTTGCGTACTTGATGGGCGGAGGCGAACCCGACGAGCTGCTCGTTTTCGAGCCCGACGGCAGCTGCCACCGCACGCGTCTTTTTACCGCAGCGCACAATCGCGGCACCGCGGCGTTCTTTACCGATCGCGTGCGCGGCGAACTCTGGGTCGGTCGCCATCGCGGCCTCGATGAAAGCCAAGCCTATTACGCGGTCGATTCCGTCGCCGATCTCGCCGAAACATCCGATTACCTCAGCGGCCTTCGCTCCTCCGGGCAACCCGTCCGCATCCTCGGCGAAGATGAAGAGTTTGCACAGGTGCTCGGTGAGATGCGTCTCATCAAAGACGAGTACGAGATCGCCGAATTACGCAAAGCCGTCGAAATAACCAAACGTGGTTTCGAAGACGCAATCCGTGTCATGCGCGCCGGACGCGGCGAGCGCGCGATCGAAGCGGCATTCTGGGCTCGCGCGCGTATCGAAGCCAACGACGTCGGTTATCTCACCATCGCTGCAGCCGGGCACCACGCATGCACGCTCCATTGGAACCGCAACACCGGACTTCTCGAATCGGGGGCTCTGCTCTTACTCGATGCAGGCGTGGAATGCGATTCGCTCTATACCGCCGACGTGACGCGCACGCTGCCTATCGGCGGCCGCTTTAGCCGCCAGCAGCGCGTCGTTTACGAATTGGTCTGGGAAGCACAGCGTGCTGCAATGGCCGCAGTCGTCCCCGGAAATGAATTCCGCGAGCCGCACCGGCGCGCGATGCGCGTCCTCGCCGAAGGCTTGATCGATCTCGGCATCCTCTCCTGTTCGCTCGAGGAAGCGCTCGACCCGGAACGCCAACTCTACCGTCGCTACTCCCTCCACGGCGTCAGCCACATGCTCGGAATCGACGTTCACGATTGCGCGCGTGCCCGCTCGGAAACCTATCGCTACGGGACGTTACGCGAAGGGATGGTACTCACCGTCGAACCGGGGCTCTATTTTCAGCCCGACGATGCAACGGTTCCCGAAGAATATCGCGGCATCGGCGTGCGTATCGAAGACGATCTCGTCGTCACCGCTACCGGCGGAGAAAACCTCTCCGAGATATTGCCCTCGCGCATCGACGACGTCGAACGCTGGATCGCTTCACTGCATTCATGAACGAAGCGTCGCCGCAGCGCGGCGAACGCGACGCGCTCCGAAAACCACTCGGCGCGCAAAGGCTCCTGTGGAGCGAACGACACGAGCATGCGCGCACTCATGACGTCGCCCTTCCCCTCCGACATCGGCTGATTTTCGACGAGCTCGCGTACGAGGTTCGACGTATCGCCGCTACGGCGTTATCTTCGCCTAGGACGAAACTTTTCGCCCACGCCGGGGTAGATCGCCCTAAGACCTCGCTGCAAGGGAGATTTCGTGTTATCCGTCGAGAGCATTAAAAAGAGCTTCGGTAGCGTAGAAGCGCTACGGGACGTCTCGTTTTCTATCGGCGCCGGTTCGGTTTTCGGCCTTCTCGGCCCAAACGGCTCGGGGAAGACGACGACGATGCGCATCATCCTCAATATTCTCAATCCCGACGGCGGGCGGGTTTCGTGGAACGGGAGTGCGATCGATCGTTCCCTCCGACGACGCTTCGGATATCTACCAGAAGAGCGCGGCCTTTATGGGAAGATGGCGGTGCGCGAACAGATCATCTATTTCGGTCGCCTTCATGGCCTGCACGAACCCGATGCGGGAAAACGCGCCGATGCGTGGATCGAACGGCTCGAAATCGGCAGCTACGCTTTGCGCCCCGCAGCCGAACTCTCAAAAGGGAATCAGCAGAAAGTCCAGATCGCCTGTGCGGCACTGCACGAGCCCGAGCTCTTGATTCTCGACGAACCTTTTTCAGGGCTCGATCCGGTGAACGCCGACATCCTTTTAGCCGTGCTCCTCGATCTCAAGGCGAAGGGCACGACTCTCGTGCTCTCGAGCCATCAAATGTGGCAACTCGAACAGCTCTGCACCGCATATTGCGTCATCAATAAAGGCGAGACGCGTGCGACCGGAACGCTCGTGGAATTGCGCTCGGCATGGCCGACGCGCATCGTCCGCGTCGGCCCCGATAGCCCGGCACTGCGCGACGCCGCCGGCAAGCTCGGCGCGACGATCGCCGGCAGCGAGAACGGCGATCTCGATCTCAACGTTCCCGCGAACAGCGACTTCGCCGCGATGTTGCGCCGTTTCACCGAAGCGGATTCCATCGTTAAATTCGAGGTCGTCGAACCTTCCTTACACGATATCTATCTTCGCGCGATTGGAGCTGCAGTATGAACGATTTCATTACAGTCTACTCCGGCGATCTCATGCGCCGGATCAAATCGCGTCCGTTCATTATCGGGCTACTGTTGGGTACGTTTGCCATCATCGCGATGTTTAAGTTGCCGACGATGCTCGCCCCATCGATCGTCAATCAAGGCACGAGAATTCTTATCGTTGCCGACGCGCCGCTCGCCGCGCAGGCGCGCCCGCTGCTTGCCAAAACACTCACCGTTACGGGTGTCGTTCCTGCGGGAACCAAGATCGACCGGGCACTTCTGAAACGTTTCGACGCAGATAGTGCGGTGTCGATCGCCGACGCAAAGAACGGAATCGGAGTGACGATTTTCGCGAAGAACCCTACCAGCGTTCCGAGCGGCCGCATTCGTGCCGCTCTCCTCCCGTTACAGGTGCAGCATTCAACGCATCTCACGAGCGCGCAAATCGCCACGGCGCTCAATGCAAATATCGAAGTTCGGTCGCTCAGCACGAAGTTTCATTCCGTCCATCAGGCCGAAGCCGCGCAAGGGCTTGCGATGACGCTCGTCGTCTTTCTCTATATTTTGGTCATACTCAATAGCCAATTCGTGATGTCCGCCGTCGCCGAAGAGAAGACCAGCCGCATCGCCGAACTTTTAATCGCGACGGTCGACCCGATGGTGCTGCTCGTGGCGAAGGTTTTGGTCGGCGCGACGTTGAGCGTACTGCAACTATTGGTGTGGGTGGGGATCGGCATCGCTCTCGGGCCAGGCGGCAGTGGATCGGCCGCGGGCTCGGCAAACGCGAATCCGTTCTCACTCGCCGGGCTCTTAGGCAACACGCTCTCGCCTGAAGTGATCGCCGCGTTCATTCTTTTCTTCCTTCTCGGTTTTTTACAGATTTCCACGGTCTTTGCAGGCGTTGCTTCGTTGATCAATCGCACCGAAGACCTCGGGAGTATTTCGGGGCCGATGGTCATCCCAACCGTCGCGGGATATTTCATCGGCATTCTCGCGATCAACGCCCCTGCGTTACCCATCGTCACCGTTACGAGCTTCGTTCCGTTGCTTTCGCCGTTCGTCATGTTTGCGCGGATGGCGGTCTCGCACGTCCCGCTCTGGCAGATCGGTACGTCGATCGCGCTCAACGTCCTCGCACTCTGGGGCATCGCCTGGTTCGCCGGCAAACTCTATCGTGTCGGCATGATGCTCTACGGACGCCCTCCGAAACTCGGCCAGGTCTGGGATATCCTTCGCTCGCCATCGTAGCGTATCGACGGCGCGCGTAAACGATCCCTCGCTAGGCGTCCCGATACGCCTCCCTCGATACGCCTCCCTCGATACGCCGCTTCGCGGCTACTCGGGATGACAACGGCTACTCGGGATGACAACGGCTCCTCGGGATGACAACGGCTCCTCGGGATGACAACGGCTACTCGGGATGACAACGGGGCGCGCGTATCGACCGATACGCTAATGGACCGTTCAACCGCGCAGCGGCTTGCCCCAGCCCGATTGCCGGTAGCGACCGTCGACGACGATGCAGGGCACCGTCGGGTCGCCATCCGCGAGTTCGAGCATACGCGCTTTTGCGGCGCGGTCGCTCTGCGCGTCGTACTCGGTGAAGGGCGTTCCCGTCCGGCGATAGTGGGCCATCGCCTCGGCGCAGTAGGGGCATCCGGGTTTGGTATAGAGCTCCAGGCGCGCGCCCGGAGGAATCCGCTCGATATCGAATGCCGCGTCCATGCCGCTGATCTTCGTAGCGACGCCGCTAGGGAACCTGCGCGATATCACGCTGCGCTCCCTTGACGCCTTGCGCGATGCCGACCTCATCGTCGCCGAGGATACGCGCGTCGCGCGACGCCTTTTAAGCGCGCTCGATCTTCCCGGCCGCGAACTCGCGAGTTACCGCGAGCAGAACGCCGCGGCGGCGACCGCGAAGATTCTCGAACGCGCGCGCACGCAGCGCGTGGTGGTCGTCAGCGATGCCGGGATGCCGGGAATCTCCGACCCGGGGAGCGAGCTCGTCGCCGCAGCCCGCCCGCTCGGCATCGAGATCGAGGCTCTGCCCGGGCCGAGTGCGGCGATCGGCGTCGCCTTGCTCTCCGGCTTCGATCTGCGACGCTTTACGTTCGAAGGTTTTGCCCCGCGTACCGCAAGCGCCCGGCGGGCGGCTTTCGAGCGCGCACTCGCGAGCGGCTGCACGACGCTCTGGTACGAGAGCCCAAAACGCATTGCCGCGACGCTCCGCGATCTCGAAAGCGTCGCCCCAAACGCGCGCCTCTTTTTACTGCGCGAGTACACCAAGCGCTTCGAGCAGCAAATCCTGGGGAGCCCGGCGGAGGTCGCGGGCGCGCTCCCCGATCCGCCGCGCGGGGAGATCGCGTTCGCGCTGGAAGCCGCTCCGCAAGCGGAACCGCGAGCACCAACGCTCGCCGAACTCGAGGCTGCCATCGACGCGGCGCTCGCGGCGGGGGAGCGCATCTCCTCGATCGCACGCCGCCTCGCCGCCGCAGGTGCGGGGGAGCGTTCCGAGCTCTATGCGCGCGCCTCTGCGCGGAAAGCCGCGGCTGCAGGGCGAAGCACCGGGTAGATGAAGCGCCCGTTTTACGTCACCACGCCGATTTATTATATCTCCGGCAATCCGCATATCGGCCACGCCTATACGACGGCGGTCGCCGATGTGCTCGCTCGAGCCGCACGCACCGAAGGCGAAGCATTCTTTCTCACAGGCACCGACGAACACGGCCAGAAGGTCGCCAACGCCGCCGCGGCCGCGGGAAAATCGCCGCAGGATTGGTGCGATGCGCTCGTTCCACGCTGGCAAGAACTCTTCGCCGCCTTCCATATATCCTACGACGATTTTATTCGCACGACGCAACCGCGCCACGAACGCGTCGTGCAGCGCGTCTTCGACCGCTTGCGCGAGAGCGGCGATATCTACCTCGGCACCTACGAGGGGTGGTATTGCGTTGAAGACGAGACCTTCTGGTTGGAAGCTAAACTCGTCGAAGGGAAATGCCCGACCTGCGGGCGCGCCGTCACCTGGCTATCCGAAAACGACTGGTTTTTCAAGCTTTCGGCGTATCGCGAGCCTCTGCTCGAATACTACCGCGCAAACCCCGATTGGCTCCGCCCGAAAAGCGTCTACAACGAGATGCTCTCGTTGTTGGAAGAGGGGCTCGACGATTTTTCGATCTCGCGAACGAATTTCGATTGGGGCATCGACATCCCCGGCGGCGGCGGGGTCATCTACGTTTGGTTCGATGCATTGCTGAATTATATCTCGGCACTCGATTACGGAACGCCGGGTGCCCGCTTCGAGCGTTTCTGGCCCGCGAGCGTCCAGCTCATCGGAAAAGAGATCGCGCGTTTCCACACCATCGTCTGGCCGGCCGTCCTTTGGGCGCTCGGCGAAAAGGCGCCGGAACTCGTTTTCGCACACGGCTGGATCACCGTTGACGGCCGAAAAATGGGGAAATCGATGGGCAACGCAACCGACCCGTTTGCTCTTGCCGAACGCTTCGGGGCCGATACGTTGCGCTATTTTCTCCTGCGCGAAGCCCCCTTCGGAAGCGATTTTTCGTATTCGGAAGAAAAAATTATCGCTCGCAATAACGACGATCTCGGCAACGATCTAGGAAATCTCGTCCGCCGTTCGCTGGCGATGCTTGCGAAATACTTCGATGGAGTCGTTCCCGAACCGGGCGAGCATTTTATCGGCGACACGCTCGCCGACATTCCGAACCGCGTTGCCGATGCGATTTTTGACCTGCGCTTTCGTGAAGCGTTGGAACATATCTGGCAGGTCGTCACGACGCTCAATCGGAGCATCGACGACCGCAAGCCGTGGGATCTCTGGAAACGTCGCGAGGAAACGGCGGCGAAGGCCGCGCTCGAAGCGCTCATGTACGAACTCTGCGAGGGGCTGCGTTGGTTAGCAAGCCTTCTCGCCCCCTTTATGCCCGAAAAATCAGCAGAGATCGCGCGACAACTCGGGCTCGCCGAAGGCGCGCACGCGCGCGAGCTCCGCGCGCTCCGCTGGGGGGATCTCGCTGCGGGTACGCGCACCGCGCCGGGGGCCGTACTCTTCGCGCGAATCGAGGTCGCCGAGCCTTCTTCGGCATGACGACGCTCGATCGGGCCCGCCTCTATCGCACAGCGATCTTCGCTCCGGGCGCGATCGGTCTCGTCGCTTTTATTGCAGCGGTCGTGCGAAGCCCCGTGCGCTGGTCGCTCTCCGATTCTTTCCTCGCGCTCTTCGCACTCGCCGCAACGATCGCGGTGGCCTTTTTTGCGACCTCCTTGCCGCGCCTGCGCTCGCGGCGGGTATCGTTCGGCGCCGAGGGATACGTTCTCGATGTTCCGATTCTCGCGCCGCTGTTGCTCGCATCGTATAACGGCGGAGAGATCGCCGCGCTCGCTGCGTTTCTGGGCTTTTCGTTGGCGGCATATATTCGGCGCGAAGAGCTCGGCTTCGATATTCTTCGCCACGGGGTCGGCCGCGCAACGTTGTTGTTGCTCGTCGCTGCATTCGTTCCGAAACAGGCACTGCTCTCATGGGATTTTCTGCGATTCGGCGCGGTCACCATCGCGCTGGCCGCCGGCTACGAGTTGTTCTTCGCCGCACCGCTCTTAGCGATCGCGCGAAATGTTTCGATCCGTCAAACCGTCGTACGCTTTGCCCGAACGCGCGGGTTGTGGCTCTCGTTGGCGGCAGTCACCATCTGGGCGACCGTCGATCGCTGGGGCTTTCTCGCCGGTGGAGCGGCGCTCGGGGTCGCGCTCTGGCTACCGCTTCCATACCTTGCGTGGCTGCGTTGGAATAACGACCGCCTCAGCAGCGAACTCGCACGCCTCAAACTCGTGCGCGAGGCGGTCGCCGCAATGCTCGCAGCGCGCGATCCGCTTCCGCAGATGCGCAGCATTCTCGGGTCCTTACGCCGTGCGCTCGTTGACGAGACGCTCGAAATCGTCACGCGCACCGAGAACAAGAAAAAATGGCAGACGGTCGCAAGCCTCGGGCCGAGCATCGGTGAGGATGCAGCTGCGTTGCGCGCTCGGCTGCTCGCGCGGCTTCCTTCTTCAGAGCGCGAAAGCGCCAAGGCGAGTGTCGGCGCGGCAACGATCTCCATTTACGCTATTCGCGCCGGCGATGCGCTAGCGGGAGCGCTCCTCGTGCATCGCAAGCGCGATGATATCAGCGCACGCGAACATCAACAGTTCTATCAAGCAGCCCGCGAATTGGCACCCCTGTTGATCGATCTTCAGAGCATCTCCGAGGCGCATAACGCTGCAAATACCGATCCGCTTACCGGAGTTTTCAATCGCCGCGCAATTCTCGAACGGCTCAACGCGGTGGTCGACGACGTGCGCCGCGGCGCCATCTTAATGCTCGATATCGACCGCTTCAAAAATATCAACGACCGCCTAGGGCACGCGGCGGGAGACGACGTCCTGCGCCGAGTCGCCGACGAAATTCGAGCGGCGTTGCGGCTTGAAGACGCTTTGGGCCGCATCGGGGGCGAAGAATTTCTCGTCGTTATGCCCGATGCCAGCCGCGAGATCGCCGTCGCAATCGGCGAACGCGTGCGGGCGGGCGTCGAACGTTCCGATGCCGGAGAGGAGCGGCCCGGGGTGACGATTAGCATCGGCGTCGCCACCGTGCGCGGGCACGACCGCCCTGCCGAACTACTCGCGCGCGCAGACCGCGCACTCTACGAAGCCAAGCGCCTGGGGCGCAATCGCTTGGTGGAAGAAGAGCAAAGCGCGTGATCGATACACACGCGCACGTCCACGATGCAAAGTTCGACGCCGACCGCGACGCGGTCGTTGCCCGCGCGCGAGATGCCGGGATCGAACAGATGATTACCGTCGGCTGCGACCTTGCCGACAGCGAACGCGCGTTGAATTGTGCGCGAACCTACGGCCTACGAGCGAGCCTCGGCATTCACCCGCACGAAGCGATCTCGGCTCCGGAACGTATTGCCGAAGCATTCGACGCGTTGTTCGACCCGACCATTCACATCGCTATCGGAGAGATCGGGCTCGATTATTATTACGATAATAGCCCGCGCGAAGTGCAGCAACGCGTTCTGCGCGAACAACTTGCCTACGCTTCGCGGCGACGTTTGCCGACGATTTTCCACCAACGCGATGCGTTTGAGGATTTCGTAGCCGCACTGCGCGAGAGTTACGACCCGGCACTCGGCGGTGTGGTTCATTGCTTTACCGGCGACGCAACGCAAGCGCAGTTGCTCGTCGGTGAATTCGGCTTGCGGTTGGGCATCGGCGGCGTGCTGACATTTAAGAGCGCGGAGCAGCTTCGCGACGCGGTTCGCGCGGTAGGGCTCGAAGCGCTCGTTTTAGAGACCGATTGTCCGTATCTCGCTCCGGTGCCGATGCGCGGCCAACGCAACGAACCCGCCTTTGTCGTTCATACAGCGCGACGGCTCGCTGAAATACTCGCGCTTCCGCTCGAAGCCGTGCTCGCCCGAACCGACGCTCGCGCACGCGAACTTTTCACTACCCTATAGTCGCCGGTTCGGCGTACGCGCGTGCATGCGCCCACGTTTCTGCAAAACGCGCTTGTAGCTGCGAACGAACGGAGGCGACACCCGTTTGCAGCCCCCAATCGCAGGCCCCGGGCGCCGCATAGGTAGCGTTGGCGCTCCCGATCCAGACGCGCTTGCCGAGGATCGCAAATTTCTCGCGACTATCGCCGAGGCGGACGCTCGCCCCGGCGGCAGCGAGGCGTGCGAGGGCGCGATCCTCGACACCACCAGGTTGTAGCTCCGATCGGGCGACACAGAGATGCACCTGCACTCCGCGCGCTGCAAGATTACGGAGGAGCGAATAGAGCGGCGAAGCAAATCCGAACGATTCGCTGGAAATCTCAACCCTCTCGCCGCGACGGGCTCTCGCTAACAGCCGTGCTTCGGCGGCGAGGGCTGCGCGTTTGCTCGATGTCACCGCCGCCGACGACGAGGCTGGCACTCGCAGAATCGTATCTCCGCGCACGCTCCAATTCCGATCGTCGAGGTAGAGGGCGCCATCGACGCGTGCGAGTTTGGCGTGAAAAGCCCCCGCCGACTCGCAGGTTCGCGCGCCGGCGGCACGCAGGCGTGCCAACGCTCGCGCGTTGACGGCGGCAGGGCCGGCGGAGGCGAAGGGCGCCCCTGCGAGCCTCACCGAGACGCTCGCGCCCCCACGCGCCGCTGCGACCAACGCGTCTTCGACCGGGCCGGGGGCGAGCTCGTAGGAGCGCAGATCGATCTGCCGCGCACGTCGCAACGCCGCGAGAAATTGGGAGGTTGTGGCGAGGGTTACCATCACCGCATCCTTCACTTCAAGCGAACGCTGCGACAAGTCGCGCACAGGAGAGGCCTCGGATGCTTGGAAAGCAAGCTGGAAGAGATGGCAGAGATTTCGACCGGTACCCCCGTCGGCGATAAGGGAGCCTTCGTGCGTGATATGTTCGCGACGATCGCGCCCCGCTACGACCGCGCCAACCGCGTCCTCACCGGAGGGCTCGACGAACTTTGGCGGCGCCGGGCGATCGCACTGTTGGGGCCGGCAAAAGGGGCACACTTGCTCGATCTTTGCTGCGGCACCGGCGACCTCAGCTTCCATCTCATGCGCCACGACCCCACGGCGCGCGTCACCGGCATCGATTTTTGCGAACCGATGCTCGCCCGAGCGCGCGAGCGCGCCCGACGCTCGGGGTTCGACGGCATTGAATTCCTCGAAGGCGACGTCACGGCGTTGCCGTTTCCCGATGAATCGTTCGACGGTGCGATTATGGGGTTTAGTTCGCGCAATATCGTCGATCTCGAACGCAGCCTTCAGGAGATTCGCCGCGTGCTCCGCCCCGGAGCACGCTTCGTAAATCTCGATGTCAGCAAAGCGCTCAACCCGTTGTGGAAGCGGGCCTTCGATTTCTATTTTTACGGCGTCGTCCCGACGCTGGGCGGTTGGATCGGCGGCTCGAAGAATGCATACACCTACCTTCCTCAATCGCTGCTGCATCACCCCAACGCTCCGGCGCTGCGCGATCGTTTCGCAGAAGCCGGGTTCCGCGAGACCGGTTACCTGGCGCTGATGGGCGGATCGGTCGCCGTCCATTACGGTACGCGATGATCGACGCCGTGCGCGACGATTCGTCGCTCTCCCTTGCCGTCGAGACGTTTTTCCGCTCGACCTTTTCCACCGATAATCCGCTTATTACCGAAGCGGTAAAACGGATGCTCGCCGCGGGGGGCAAACGCTTGCGCCCGCGTATCACGTTGCTCGCCGCGCAGGCCTGCGGCGGCGACCCGATGGAGCACCTCTACCTGGCGGCGTATATGGAACTCATCCACGTAGCGACCCTGATTCACGACGACGTCGTCGATAACGCACAGTTACGTCGCGGCGTTAATGCAACTGCGGTCGATTACGGCAACCGTATTAGCGTGCTTGCCGGGGATTATCTCTTCGCATGGATTTTTAAAAACGTCACCGCAACATACGCCGCTCCGATCCCGCACATTCTCTCGGCTACGCTTGCCGATATCTGCGATGGCGAAGTCCTGCAGTTACGCGCACTGGGCGACTTAAATACCAATGTTTTGCAGTACACTGAAGTTGCCGAAAAGAAAACCGCATCGCTCTTTGCCGCCTCGGCCGCCTGCGGTGCGATTGCCGCCGGTGGAAACGGAGAGCTCGTCGAGCGATTGCGCGCATTCGGGCGCTGGTACGGCATCGCGTTTCAGATGAACGACGACCTGCTCGATCTCACCGCCGACGAAGCGCGCATCGGGAAGCCGGTCGGCAACGATCTCCGCGAGCGCAAGATGACGATTCCCCTGATCTGCGCGCTCGAGCGCGGAGACCGCGACTTTTTCGACCGTATCGCTCGTTTCTATGCCGGGTCGGACGGCGAACCCGAGATTCCGGCGATCGTCGCACTGATCGGCGAGCAAGGCGGCTTGGAAGCGACCAAGCGGCTTCTCAACGAGGCGCTCGACCGAGCCGGAGCCGAGCTCGATGCCTTGCCTTCTTCGGCGGCACGCACGGAAATGCGCGCGCTCGTCGAATCCTTACGCTAACACCTTAGAACGGAGCCGCACCCTTATGTACCTGCACCCCATCCTCGCCTTCATCGATATGCCGATTTTGCTCGGAATCGTCGCTCTCGGGGCGCTGCTCTTCGGCGCCGATAAGCTTCCGAAGCTTGCGCGCAGCGCCGGACAAGCGAAAAAAGAGTTCATGCTCGGGCAGATGGAGGCCGACGAGATCGCGGCCAAAGCGCGCGAAGAGGCTCGCGCCAAGAGCGAAGCCGCATCGAGTGCCGCCGCAACGCCCCCCGCCGAACCCAAGCCGTAACCGATCGCGACGAAGCGCTCGATGATCGCCTCGCCGGAACCGGCGCACGATCCCGAGTGGGATCCCAAGGAGATGCCCTTCACCGAGCATCTCCGCGAACTCCGGTCGCGCCTGCTGGTTTCGATCGCTGCCGTCGGCGCGATCTCACTCCTGCTTTTCTGGCCCTCGCAATACGCGATTCCGTGGCTCGTTCGCGCCTATTTCCACGGTATTACCCTTCATGCGTTCGGCCCCGCCGACGTGATCCTCACCGAGTTTAAATTCTCGATCGTCGGCGGCATCGTCTTCGGGCTTCCGGTTCTGCTCTACGAAATCTGGATGTTCGTCGTCCCGGCGGTCAACCCACGCACCCGGCGCATGGTCTTCGCCTTTATAGCGCCTTCAATCGGCCTATCGCTGCTCGGCCTTGCATTCGCTCATTTTATCGTGCTGCCGCGGGTGGTTGCCGCACTCGTCGCGATCACCGATAAAGTGGCGACCCCAACCTTCGGCCTCTCGCAGACGCTCGGGTTTATCCTCATCCTTCTCGGGCTCTTTGCATTGATATTTCAAACCCCGATCGTCTTGGTGGCTCTCGCTCGCTTGGGTATCGTCAACGCGCAGATGCTCATGCGCTTTCGTCGGCAAGCGCTCTTTGCGTTCTTTGTCGGCGGAGGAATCGCCGCTCCCGACGGCAACCCCGTGACGATGGCCCTGCTTGCGATCCCGATGTACGTACTCTTCGAAGCGAGCATTTGGGTGATCGTCGTGCTGGAGAAGTCGTGGCGTCGCAGCGACGGTGGGGCGTACGGTCGCACGTGAGCCAACTATGACCAGCGCCGTTAGAAATCTCTATGCCGACTTTATCCGAACCTTCGGGAACGTGCTTTTTGCCGTCTCCCTCTTCGTCGTCTGGGGAATCTTGACGCTGATCGGCGTTATCGTCGACCAAGGAAAGGCGCCGAGCGCTTACTATGCGGCTTATGCCGCTCCGATCGCGCGTGCGATCTTACGCCTTGATTTCAACAACGTGTACCATAGTTGGTGGTACGTCGGCATCATCGCCCTCATTCTTACTTCGCTCGCAGTCTGTACGTTCAAGCGCGTCATTCCCGCACGCTTGCCCGCATTACGGCCGGTGAAGATCGATGCGATTCCACTACACGCAACCATCGAGGTAGCCGCGCCGGTCGAGCGCGTGCGTGAAAGCGTTGAGAAATTTTTCTCGGCTCGCGGTTTTCTCGTTCGCAACCGAGAGTTCGGCGGAATCGAATGGAGCTTCGCGGATAAACAGAATTGGGCGCGTCGCGGCGTCCTCATCGCGCATCTCGGGTTCGTTATCATCGCCGCAGGCACGACGCTCTATTGGGCATTCGGGTTTTCCGGCGACACCGCAATTCTCACCGGTCAGAGCGTGACGATACCCCGCAGTGGTGCGACTATCCATCTCGACCGCTTTCGCTATCGCATCGATCCGATCGCCACTAAAACCGGTATCGTCTACCAGCCGATCGACTACGTCTCGCACGTGACGGCAAGCGGAAAAGACGGCGTCGAGCGTCCCTATACGATTCGAGTCAATCATCCCATCAATATCGACGGTACGAATTACTACCAGTCGAGTTATGGTTTCGCCGTACGTTTTTCGTTGATCCATAACGGGCGCGTGGCGTCGCTCTCGCAGCCGCTCTACGCCGGCGATACGCTCAAGATTCCCGGCACCTCGCGGAGCATCGAATTCTTACGTTTCGTTCCGACGATGGATCCGCAGACGAAGATGCCCTCCCCCGATCCGCGGATCGGCAACCCGGCAGTCGCTCTCTCGCTGCTTCAAAACGGCACGAACGAAGGTGCCGCACTCGTGCTCATGCATCGTAGCGTCGACGTCGGCGACGGCTGGAGCGTGCGCCCCGAGCGCTACCTGATGTTCACCGGCATTCAGTATCGCTACGACCCCGGCGTCGCCCTCGTCGGCATCGGGGCATTCGTCCTTCTCGCCGGGCTGATCGTCTCATTCTATTTCCTGCCGGCACGTTTTTACGTGCGCGTCGATCCCCACGGCGAAGGCGCGACGGTCGGCTTGGCGGCGACCACGGTGAAAGGTTACGATATCTTCGCAGAGGAGTTCGGCTCGCTCGTCGAGCGGCTACGCACCTCGCTGCAACCAGGAGGCTGATATGTTCCACGGTATGCCCATCGACGAGATCTTGCTCGTCATTGCGATCGCTTCATACATCGTCGGCGCGCTCGCGCTCTTCGGATTTTTTCTGACGCGCGTGCCCTTCATGCGAAATCTCGGTGCGACGCTGGCTATTCTCGGTGCGGCCGCGCAGTTCGCGCAGCTAGTCGCTCGTTACGAAATCTCGCACATTTGGCCGCTGCTCAACCTCTACGGTTCGCTCTCGCTCTTCGCGGCGATGTCGGTTGCGATCTTCGTAATCTTCGCGTTTCGTTATCGGCTCTGGTTCGCGGGCGGTTTCGTGCTCGCACTCGCGGCGATGTTTCTGACCTACGGCGTTACCTGGAACGAAGGCGTCATGCCCCCGGTCCCATCGTTACAGTCCTACTGGGCGAAGGTCCACGTCCCGATCGTCGTCACCTCGTATGCCGCCTTCCTCGTCTCGTTCGTACTCTCGGCGCTCTACCTGGTGCGCTACTACGTCGAGCGCCGCCGTGGTGCCGCGATGATGCTCTCGGCCTCCGTGGAGCCCAATGCCTCCGGAGCGGGCGCCGCCACCGCCACGATCTCCGGCCCCAACGACGGGCTCTCGGGTTGGCTCGCTTCGCTGCCGAGCCTGCCGCAGCTCGACGTTCTCGTCTACCGCTCGGTAGCGGTAGGACTGCCCTTGCTCACGCTCGGCATCATCACCGGTGCGATGTGGGCGAAGGAGGCCTGGGGCGCCTATTGGCAGTGGGATCCGAAGGAGACCGCAGCGCTCTTTTCCTGGATCATCTACGCCGCCTACATGCACCTCCACACCCGCAATCACTGGCGCGGCATGCGGACGAGTTGGGTGAGCGTCATCGGCTTCATCTCGATTATTTTCTGCTACCTCGGCGTCAATATCTGGATCAGCGGGCTCCACAGCTACAAGGTCTAGAGAATCGACCGGTAGGCACCGCTAGAGTCGTAGGGAGGCCCGCTCCCACGCGAGTAGAATCCGCCCATATCACCCTCTTTGATAAATTTGCAGGAGAGCATCGTGTCGAAAGCTGGAGACGCCTCATCGGGCGTCCACCGTGGTGCGCCCAGCGCCTACGACGACCCCGGGACCCCCGAAGAGATCACACGTCGTCGCTTCATGGCGAACGCCACGTTGGCGATCGGCGGAGTCATCGGTCTCTCGCTCGCGATCCCGATCGTCGGCTCGCTGATCCCCGACGCAAACTCAAAAGGTGTTTGGTCTCCGCTCGACGCCAAGGAATTCGCGCTCCTCGATAGCGCGACGTCGACCCCGGTCAAACTCGATTTCACCCTTAAAGGCAAAGACAACTATCTCCCCGAGCAAGATTCGCCGGAGTACGTCTGGGGCATCAAAGTCGACCCGGCAACCTTTGAAAAGAAGCGCCCGAATCTCTTCCAAAAGGGCTCGCCCGCATCGGTGCCTTACCCGGTGATTACGATGAACTTCGTCATCATGTCGCCGATCTGTCCGCACCTCGGCTGCCGTTTCAACTGGAATGCCAGCGCAAACAAGTTCCTCTGCCCGTGTCACGGTTCGCAGTTTAACTTCGACGGCACGCACGAAGCGGGCCCCGCGCCGCGCGGGCTCGACCCGCTGCCGCTGCGCGACCAGAACGGCAAGGCCGATGTGATGTGGATTCACTACCGCTCGACGACGCCCGATCGCATCGTCATCTCCTACCTCGCGTAACCGCACGGCACTGACAAGGAAGAGCGATATGCTGAACTGGATTGAATCTCGTACCGGCTTCATCTCGATGGCGAAAGATTTCCTCGTCGAAGATATCCCCGGCGGAGCGAGCTACTGGTACGTCTTCGGGAGCGCGACGGTCTTCGCGATGATCCTGCAGATCGTCACCGGCATTTTCCTAACCTTCTTCTATGCGCCATCGGCGAACACGGCGTGGGAATCGACGGCCTGGATCTACACCCATTACTGGCCGCATCTCATTCTCGCGATTCACTATTGGGGCGCATCGGCGATGATCGCGCTCGTCTTCTTGCACTTGCTGCAAGTGCTCGTCTGGGGCGCCTATAAATCCCCGCGCGAACTGCAGTGGGTCGTCGGCGTCATCTTGCTGCTCGTAACGCTCGTACTCGGTTTGACGGGCTACCTGCTGCCGTGGGATATGAACGCCTACTTCGCCTCGCAGGTCGCACTCAATATTACCGGCACCGCACCGATAGCCGGCCCGCTCATTCAACAGATCGCCCAAGGCGGCGGCGCGATGGGGACCGAGACGATCAATCGTTTCTTCGGCATCCACGTTTGGCTGATGCCCGCCGTACTGGTGCTGCTCGTCGGTGCACACCTTGCGATCTTCCGCTGGAACGGCCCCGCCGGCCCGATCGCCGAGGATCCGCGCAAGCTGAAGAACGGCCGTTTCTGGCCCGACCAGATGTTCATGGACGCCTTCGCTTCATTTATCGTTTTCGCGATTATCGTCGCGCTGGCGTTCATATCGCCGCCCTTCCTCGATGCGAAGGCCGACCCGAACAACACCGCATTTATCCCGTACCCGGCATGGTACTTCCTCGCCCTCTTCGGGCTGCTCAACGTCGTGCCGCCCTCGCTCGATCTGCTCGCAACGATCGTCGTGCCGACGCTCTTCTTGCTCGTCGTTCTTGCGATTCCGTGGCTCGACCGCAGCACGACGCGCTCGCTCTCCGCGCGCGGCGGGATTCTCGTCGGCACCGTCGTCGCGCTCGTCGCAATCGTCGGGCTCTCGATCTACAGTCAGGTTTCGATCCAAGCCAAGCAAGCCGCCGCGCCACCGTCGCCGACCGAAGCGCAGGTGCTCGCGATGGCGAACTCCACCGCCCTTGCACCCGCCGCTGCCGCACCCGCTGCCGCGCCCGCCGCGGCGGCACCGAGCGGCGGAACAACTGCTGCGAACCCGCTGGTCGCAGCGGGAGCAACGGTCTACGCAAATAACTGCGCCGGCTGCCACGCCGCAAACGGCATGGGGCAAGCGGGAGCGATCCCACCACTCGCCGGAAACCCATTCGTCACCGGCGATCCGCACGCGGTCATCGGCGTGCTGCTCGACGGCAAGAACGGGGCGATCACCGTCAACGGTGCCGCCTTCAACGGACAGATGCCCGCCTGGAAGGGCACGCTCTCGAATAAGGATATCGCCGCGGTGATCAGCTATATTCGCGGCGGCCTCGGGCCGAATAAGGCCTCCGCGGTCACCGAGGCCGATGTGGCGGCCTACAAGCCCTAACGGCTCCGACCGCCTTGCACACCGGAGCGGCCCCCCAAGGGGCCGCTCTTTTTTACTTCTGAGTCCAAAAGCGCATCAACGCTTGCCTTGTTGGAGGAAACAAGAGAACGCTTGAAGGAGCAGGTCTTATGATCCGCACGCTTGCCATCGCGGCGCTCCTTGCCTGCTCGTTCTCGACAGCGATCGCCGCACCGACGGTCCCGGGCCGCGCCCAACTCAAGGGCGATATGGTTCGGATGAATCAACAGTTTCATATCACCGGTTTCAATTACCGGATCCGTTCGATTCGCTGGGTCGCAGCGAACGATCCGTTCGCACAAGCGATCGCGTCGTACGTTGCCACGGTGTCGCCCCCCAACGGCTATCTCGTCTTCGAAGTCCCGCTGAAGAATACGCAGAGCGGCGAGGCCGGAGTGCCCGGGCTCGATATCACCGCGTTCTATAAAGACGGCACCAACGCAACAAGCAACGAGATTCCGTTTTCGAAAGCCGGGGCTCCCTTGAATTCGAGCAATCTCTTTCCCGGCCAAGGCATGACCGTCTATTACGCGATCGTGAACCTTCCGCAACCGACGAAAGCCAACCCGGTCGTGAAGTTGTTGCTGAGATATACGGCCAACAACGACCCCGGGTATCCGCCGGTCTATCGGATGCTCCATCCGGTCGTGACGCCGTAAGGTGCATCTGCTCGTCGCCGTAGCGTTCGGCATCGTCATGAACGGCACGATCTCGGTGCACGTTCGCGATCCCGAGACCGGAGAAAAGGGCGCGTACGTTCAGCGCATCCGGAACGCACGCGCCTCGATCGATCGCGGCATCCTGCAGTTCGAAGCGCCTGCGCTCTTCACCGTGAGTGAGAGCGACCCGCCCTGCACGGGCACCTACGGCGATGCAACAACACCGCTGCAGGGATCGATCTTTCTCACGCGCAGTGCGCAGCGCGAATTTCTCGGCACCCTGATCGCACCTGGTCAGTTACTCGGCGGCGGCAGCACCTCGAGCCCGCCCTGCGGCATCGGTTTCGCCGGGCGATTTCCCACCGGACACGTCGCCGCGCCGCGCCTTCCCACACGCGTCGGCAGAAGGACGTACTGGAAGTTCACGGTGCGCGACGTTCACGATGCAATACCCGGAAGCGATGCGATTGAGGATTGGCGCGTCGATTTGACGTTTACTGCGCGCCCTTAGAGCGCGACCTCGCCGGAGAAGGCATGCACGCAATCGCCGCCGACCTCAATGCCCGCGATCTTCGGCCCGGCCCAGGATACGAGCGCATGAAGGGTACTGATTCGACGAATCCAACGCCCTTGCTCGATCTCGACTGCCGCGCGCTCCGGCCCCAGTTCTCCGCGTTCGGCGAGGAACTGCAGCATCGGCGCGACTGCACTTCCGGTCGCCGGGTCTTCGCCGATTCCCTCGGCGATATCGGCGAACATGCGAACCGACGCTCTGCCGTCATCGTAGAAAACGAGGAGCACGTTCCCATCGGCGATCGGTCGTTCGAAGAGCGCGCGCAATGCGGTACGATCGGGCTCGACCCTCGCTAACGCATCGATCGTTGCGACGCGAAGGCAAAGAAATCCGCCGATGATTTGCGCGCATCCATCGAGCGATGCGGCGTCGATCCCAAATGCGCGAGCGAGCTGAATGCCCGGCTCGAAGCGTTCGCCGATGATCGGCGCCGGAGGCCTCATCCAGAAGCGACCTCCTTCACGACGTATCGGAACGAGCCCGATCTCCATTTCGAAAGCGAAGCGCTCCGTATCGAGCAACCCGAGCCGATACAACGTCCATGCAGTGCCGATCGTCGGGTGTCCCGCGAACGGCAATTCCCGCCCCGGCGTAAAGATCCGCACGCGAAAGGCGGCGCTCGGGTCGCGCGGATGCAGCACGAAGCTGCTCTCCGAGCAGTTCATTTCGCGCGCAAAGGCTTGCATCGTTGCGGTGTCGAGAGCGTCCGCGCCCGGAACGACGGCGAGTGGATTACCCCCGAAGAGGCGATCGGTAAAGACGTCGCACTGATGAAACGCCGCGCTCACTGCGGCTTACAAGGCGGCCCACTATAACGCATTACCGCAACGTTGCCGCTACGCGCAATGACGCGAATGGTACGGCCGAAGCTTGGTTGCGTCCCGACCGAGGTACCGGTAAAGAACACGAACGCGCGCGGTGCCGCACAGACGACATCGCGTAACGTCGGTGTATTCGCGCCGACGTCGGAATTAAAGAGGGCGAGCAACGCCACCGGAGGACGGGTATAAAAGAGCAACGAGCCGCCGCCGACAATCCCGCCATCGACGACGACATCGCCGGGCCGGCGTAGGGCATCGACGATGCGCGCGAGCCGCGGCACGGGCTTAAAGAGTTCGGCTCGCGGCAGCGCGACGAGTCCGAGGACGTCAATCGCCACCGCCATCGCCAAAGCCAACGCGAACGGCGCAAAGGGCGCACTCGCCCGTCGCATCAGCATCGCCGCCATCGCGATACCGCCCAACGCAATCGTCGCACCCATCGCCGTCAGCGCGGGGCGCAACACCGCCAGTGGTTCCCCGAGATGATTGTCGCGCGCGAAGATCGCGACTGCGATTGCCAACAACCCGATGACGAGCGGCACCGCCAAGCTCGCGACGAGTGCCGCACGAACGCGCGAGCGTTCGAGTAGGCCGTCGAGATAGATCGCACAGATGACCGCGATCGCCGGAAACTCCAGCGCGATGTAATTCGGCAATTTGGTTCTTGCGAATGAGAAAAAGAGCAGCGGCATCACCGCCCAACAGAATGCCAGGCGAAGTACGCGCGCGCGTTCGTCGTTCTCACCGATCCGCAGGCGCGCGATTCCATCGGCCACCGCGCTTGGAAGCAGCGCAATCCATGGAAAGAAACCGACGATCAGCACGGGCAGGTAATACCAGATAGGCCCTGATTGGTTTTCGATGACGCCGGTGTAGCGACCGATGGTGTAGTGGCCGATCAGCGTAACGACCGACGCGAGCCCCGTCCGTGCGACCAGCGCCCCAAACCAGGGCGCGACCGTAACGACGAAGGCGAGCGTACCCCATATCCACGTCGTAAGGCCCGGCCACGCCGTCGGTTCGACCCGTCGGTTCCAGAATGCGTACGGAAGCAAGACCAATAACGCGACCACCGGTGCGACGGGGCCCTTCGCCAAGAATCCAAACCCCGCGGCGACGGCACCGAAGATATAGTAACGGCGTTTACCGGTCTGCAGCCCGCGAAACCACCAGAAAATCGTCATCGCAACCGCACAGTCGAGCAATGCGTCCATGATGGCGAGGCGACCGATGATCGCCTGCATCAGCGAACTCGAAAGGATCGCCGCAGCGAAGACGCCGACGCGCGAACCGAGTTGACGGGCAACGGCGTAGCCCGTCATCGCTCCCATCGCGATGGTCGCGAGCGCGGCCGGGAGGCGCATCGCAAAGGAGCTCAACCCGAAGAGCTTCGCACAGAGCGCCGCGAGCCAAAAGTAGAGCGGCGGTTGGACGAACCACGGTAACCCATTGTAGTGGAGGACAATCCAATCGTGCGTAAGGAGAATCTCGCGCGCGACTTCGCCGTAGATCGTCTCGCTGTTGTCCCAAAGCGTGCCCGCTCCGAGCCCCGGCAGCACCAGGAGCGCCGAGGCGAGCGCGCCGAGAAGCGCAGCGCGAGTGGGACGTTGCATGCGCGGAGCAGAGTTTCGCACGGCGGTGCGGAATCCATGCAGCATCATGTCGCTTCCGCTCTCCCTTCGCCTCGCGGGGCGACTCGTCGTGGTAGTAGGCGCCGGCACGGTTGCCGCGCGCAAAGTCGGCACCTTTGTCGAGGCAGGTGCCCGGCTCGCCGTGGTCGCTCCCACACTCTGCGAAGCGATGGAGGCTTTCCTCCTCGCGCACCCCGAGATTCGATGCGAGCGTCGTCCGTATCGGGAGGAGGACCTTGCCGATGCATTCCTCTGCATCGCCGCGACCGACAGCCCGACCGTCAACGGAGAGGTCGTTCGCGATGCTCGCGCTCGCGGTATCCTTACGATCGACGCCGGCGAGCCCGCACGCGGCGACGCAACGATGCCCGCCATCGTGCGAGTCGGCGAGTTGACCTTCAGTATCGATTCGGGTGCGAGCACGCCCGCATTCTCCAAGCGCATCGCGCGCGAGCTCGCCCTGCATTTCGACGCACGCTACGATGCAGCGGCGCGCACGCTCGCAATCGCGCGCAGTTACGTCCGCGACACGCTGAACCCTTCGCAACGGGCTATCGTCATGCGTGCGCTCTCCGATCTGCCGCTCGACGAACTCGCGACGATGGATCGAAATCGAATCGAAGACGCCGTGGAAGCCACGGCAGCAGGAGTCCTCGCCGACGGCGATGCACCGGCGACCGGCAGCGCGGTCTGCGCGACCCGCGGCAGCGCGCTGGCATTGTGGCAGTCGCGTTACGTCGCTTCGCGATTGGCGCAAAGCGGCGTCGCTACCACGATGCTCACGATCTCGACCGTCGGCGACCGCGACCGAAATAGCGCTCTCGCAGCGATGGGGCAACAAGCGATCTTCGTGAAAGAGCTCGAACGCGCGCTCGCCGAAGGGCGCGCCGACTATGCGGTTCACTCGGCCAAGGATCTTCCGAGCGCGCTCCCTGCGGGCATGCAACTTTGCGCGATCTCCTCGCGAGAAGATCCTCGCGACGTTTTTTGCAGCGAGCGCTACTCGACGTTCCAAGAACTCCCTTCGGGCGCGCGAGTCGGCACGTCGAGCCCACGGCGCCGCGCGCAATTATTCGCACTCCGCAGCGACCTCGACTACGTCGATATTCGCGGCAACGTCGACACCCGACTGCGCAAACTACGCGAGGGTGAGTACGATGCAATCGTCCTCGCCGCAGCAGGGCTGCGTCGGCTCGGGGTGCGTGCAACGCATACCGTTCCCTTCCCGATCGCGCAAATGCTACCCGCAGCGGGGCAGGGTGCGCTTGCCGTCGAGACGTTGCAGAACGCACCGCTCGCAAACGCACTGCGACGTGCGCTCAACGATGAGCCTACCGAACGCGCGGTCATCGCCGAACGGGCAGCGCTGCGCGAACTCGGCGCCGGCTGCACCGCGCCGGTCGGCATCCACGGCGCCTACGCAGGCGAGGAGCTCGTCTTGCGCGGCAGCGTCGGCTCGAACGAAGGCACGGCCACCATTACCGCCGAACTGCGCGCCCGCTGCGCTGACCCCGCCTCGGCCGAGTCACTCGGATCCGCGCTTGCCCGGGCCCTGCTCGAGCGTGGAGCCGGGGCGCTGCTGCCCCGCGGGCCGCTTTTCGGACGGCGCATCGCTCTCCCGCGCAGTATGGAACGCACGAGCCGTATCGCCGCCCAGCTTCGCTCGCTCGGCGCTACGGTCACCGAGCTGCGTGCAGGCGAAGAGCCCGACGGGGCGCCCGTCGACCTGCTTGCGATCCCGTCGAGCGGTGCGGCGGCTATCGCCGCTCCGTGGCTTGCCCTGTGGAACCAGCATGGCATTCGCCCCCTCGTCGCGGCGATGGGCCCCGAATCCGCCGGTGCGATCGAACGCGCCGGGCTGGCGCCCGACGGTATCGCGTCGATTCCGGAGATCGACGCCTTTACCGCTTGCATTGTGAGCCTGCTCGCCGCACCCTAACGGTATGCTTCATCGCCCCCGACGCCTCCGCCGCACCCCCGCCCTGCGCGGTCTCGTTCGCGAATATCGAACGCCGGTCGATGCGCTGGTCATGCCGCTCTTCGTCGTGGAACGCCAAAGCGATGCCGGCGCGATATCGTCGATGCCCGGCATTTTCCGCTACACGTTGGCGCAGTGCGTCGAAGAGGCGAAGCGCCTCTACGCCACGGGCATCAACGCGATTTTACTGTTCGGTATTCCCGCGCATAAAGATGCGCTCGCTTCGCGCAACGCAGCCGACGACGGCATCGTGCAACGCGCGATTGCCGCGATTAAAGCGGCGCTCCCCGAGATGCTGACGATCGCCGATCTCTGTAATTGTGAATATACCGATCACGGCCACTGTGGGCTGCTCGACCAACAGGGTGAGGTGCGAAACGACGAAACCGTCGCGCTGCTCGCGACCGTCGCGCGCTCGTATGCGCGCGCGGGCGTCGATATCGTCGCACCATCGGATATGATGGACGGGCGAGTTGCCGCGATTCGTCGCGCACTCGACGACGACGGCTACACGCAGGTCGCCATCATGGCGTACAGCGCAAAGTACGCCTCGGCATTTTACGGCCCGTTCCGAGAAGCGGCGGGGTCGGCACCCCAATTCGGAGATCGGCGCGGCTACCAGATGGATCCACCCAACGCACGTGAAGCGATGCGCGAGATCGCTCTCGATATCGATGAGGGCGCCGACATCGTCATGGTCAAACCGGCGCTGCCCTATCTCGATATCGTTCGCAGCGCGCGCGACCGGTTCGATACGCCGATAGCGGTCTATAACGTCAGCGGCGAGTATGCGATGATGGAGGCAGCCTTCGAACGCGGATGGCTCGAACGCGATCGAAGCATCGATGAATTGATGGCGTCGTTCACGCGCGCCGGCGCCGATATCATCATCACCTATTTCGCCGCCGATTACGCACGACGTCATGGCCGAAGCCGCTGATTACACCGTCGCCTTACTTCTGGGCGGCCAAGCGCGACGGTTACCCGATAAGCTCGAGCGCCCGCTCGGCGGGAGCACCTTGATGGAGCGCGCTATCGCTTTGGGGCGCTCGCTCGGCCCGCTCGTCCTACTCGGTCGCGAGGAACAACGAGCGCGAGCGGAGCGTTACGGCGTACCCTTTCTCGCCGATCGTCACCCCGGTGGCGGCCCGTTGCCGGCGCTCCTAACGGCATTCGAAGCGATCGACTCCCCCTGGGTGCTCGCTCTCGCCGCCGATCTTCCGGCGCTGGAACGCGCGGTGCCCGAGCGACTCGCCGCGCATCGCCTTCCCGGCATCGACGCGGTCGTACCGAGGCATAGGGGCGGCATCGAGCCGCTCTGTGCGCTCTACGAGCGGCGAGCCGCATTGCGGGCCGCGGCGACGCCGAGCGCGAATGAGGGCCCTCGAGCGTTACTCGAAAGAATGCGCGTTGCGTACGTTGAGTTTTCCGAGGCGCTCTTTCTCAATATCAATAGCGAAGCAGACTGGTTGCAAGTGCAGGAACGAAACCTTTTACGATGAGCTACGAACGTTCGATCTCGGCCTTCGCGCGGGCGCGCAATACGATCGCCGGTGGGGTCAACTCATCGGTTCGCGCCTTTAAATCGGTCGGCGGCAATCCGATATTCATGCAACGCGGATCGGGCGCGCATATCTTCGATATCGACGGCAACCAATATATCGATTACGTGCTCTCGTGGGGCCCCCTATTGCTCGGGCACGCACACCCCGCCGTGGTTAAAGCAATATCGCAAGCAGCGGCCCGCGGCAGTTCGTTCGGCACGCCGACCGAAGCCGAGAGCGATCTCGCCGAAACGATCGCTTCGATGCTTCCGTCCATCGAGCGAATCCGCTTCACATCGAGCGGGACCGAAGCAACCATGAGCGCCGTCCGTCTCGCACGCGGCGTCACCGGCCGAGCGAAAATCGTGAAGTTTGCCGGTTGCTATCATGGCGCCGCGGATATGTTTCTCATCGCCGCAGGCTCGAGCGCGCTAACGTTGGGAGTACCGAACTCCCCCGGCGTTACCGCCGGCACTGCCGCCGACACCATCGTCGTTCCGTATAACGATATCGGAGCGGTTCGCTCCGTCTTTGCCGAACGTGGGAAAGAGATCGCTGCAGTCATCGTCGAGCCGTTCGTGGGCAACATGGGCTTCATCGCTCCGCGCCCGGATTTTCTACCCGGGCTGCGCGCGCTCTGCGACGCACACGGAGCGCTGCTGATCTTCGACGAGGTGATGACCGGTTTTCGCGTAGCGCGCGGCGGTGCGCAAGAGCGCTTGGGTATTCGCCCCGATCTCACGACGTTAGGCAAGGTCATCGGTGGGGGCTTACCCGTCGGCGCGTTCGGCGGCCGTGCCGACCTGATGTCGCAACTTACCCCCGACGGAAAAATATTTCATGCCGGTACGCTTTCGGGGAACCCGCTAGCGATGGCGGCAGGGATCGCGACCCTGCGGACGATTCGAGACGACGGAACGCTTTACGAACGTTTGGAAATTCTCGCGCGTTTGTTTGTCGAAGGCATGCGCGAACTTTTTGCTAAACACGGGCGCCCGTTTACCGGCGGATACGCCGGCTCGATGTTCGGTTTCTATTTTGCCGACGAACCGGTCTTCGATCTCGAGGGCGCGATGCGCGCCGACACCCAAGCCTACGCGGCGTTCTTCCACGCGATGGCCGAGCGCGGTGTCTATCTTGCGCCCTCTCAATTTGAAGCGGGCTTTCTCTCCACGGCGCATACGACGCACGAGATCGAGCAAACCCTACATGCCGCGGATGAAGCACTCGCTTCGATGGTTTCCGAGTAACGCGCCGATGCCGATTCTCTGCATAGGGCTCTCGCATCACACGGCTCCGGTAACCGTGCGCGAAAGCCATGCCTTCCCGACCTCGCGCATGACCGAGGCGCTGCAGATGTTACATGCTTACGACGCGGTCAACGAAGCGGTTATGTTGCAAACCTGCGGCCGCCTGGAGATTTACGCCGAGGTCGACGAATTCGAGCGCGGTGCCGAGCAAATCAAGACCTTCCTCACCCAATTTCGCCATGGGGCGATCGCCTTCGATCTCGAATCGTATCTCTACACACACCTGGGGCGAGAAGCGGTCGAACATCTTCTCCGCGTTACCACCGGCCTCGACTCGATGCTCATCGGCGAGGCGGAGATTCTCGGCCAGGTAAAGAGCGCGTATCTCCACGCACAACGCGCGGGTGCTTGCGGCAGCAGCTTGCATAAATTGTTCCGCGAAGCGCTCAATGCCGGGAAGGCCGCCCGCACGCAAACCACCATCGGCGAAGAATCGGCGAGCGTCGCAACCGCTGCGGTCGATTCTATCGAAGCGAGATTGGGCTCGCTCGAAGATCGCTGTGCGGCGGTCATCGGTGCAGGGGCGATGGGGCGCAGCGCTGCCAGACGGCTGCGAAGCCGCGGCGTCGGCACCTTATTGGTCGCCAATCGAACCCACACGCGAGCGCAAGAGCTCGTCGGCGAGCTCGGCGCCGGTATCGCCCACGACTTACGCGAACTCATTTCGATTCTCGAGGCCGCCGACGTCGTCATCAGTTCTACCGAAGCGAGTACCTTCGTCCTTACGACCGCCGACGTTGCCGAAGCGATGGCGCGACGCCCGCAGCGGCCGCTCCTCATTCTCGATATCGCCGTCCCGCGCGACAGCGACCCCGATATCGCAGATATCGAAGGCGTCACGCTGCTCGATATCGATACCCTCAAATCGGTGATCGACGATCGGCTGGAGCGGCGCCGTCAAGCGATACCGCAGGTCGAAGAGATCATCGTCGAATATCTCGAGCGTTTTCGCACGTGGTACCAAGCGCGCACGACGGTGCCCACGATCGCCGCATTGACCGAGCGCGCCGAAACGATTCGCAGCGCGGAGATCGAACGACTTTTTGCACGCCTGCCGGATCTCACGCCGCGCGAACGTATGTTAATCGTCGGTACCTCGCTGACGATTCTTTCGAAACTCTTGCACCCCGCCGTCATGACCATTCGGGAGAAATCCGGCAGCGACCGGAGCGAAGCGCTCGCGTTCACACGCCTGCTCGACGAACTCTTTTCGCTCGACGGAACGCACAATGGCCGGCTTCGTTAGTCTCGTCGGCGCCGGCCCCGGCGACCCGGGTTTGCTCACGCTTCATGCCGCGCGCGCTCTGCGCGAAGCGGAGGTCTTGCTCTACGATGCGCTTGCATCCGAGGCGGTTGTCGCGCTCGCATCGCCGAGTTGCGAGCGGAGGTTCGTTGGGAAGCGCGGCGGAAACCACGCAATGCCGCAGGAAGAGATCGAAGCGTTAATGGTCGCGCACGCTCGCAATGGGAAGCGCGTCGTACGGCTCAAGGGCGGCGACCCGCTGGTATTTGGGCGCGGCGGCGAAGAGGCCCAATGCCTGCAAGCGGCCGGGATCGCCTTCGAGATCGTTCCGGGTATTAGTTCGGCGATCGCTGCGCCGGCATACGCGGGTATTCCGGTAACCCATCGCGACTGCAATGTCGCGTTCACCGTTGCAACCGGGCACGAAGATCCAACCAAAGCCGAAAACACGTTGGATTGGGCAAAGCTCGCCGATCCGCATCGCACGCTGGTTCTATTGATGGCGATGGGCAATCTCGCAGAAATCGCAACGCGATTGCGCGATAATGGGCTCGCAGCGCAGACCCCCGCCGCCGTCATTGAGAATGGAACTCGCCCTTCGCAGCGGACCGTTACCGGCACGTTGAGCACGATTGCGCAGAGTGCGAAGAGCGCCGGGCTCGCCGCCCCCGCGATTTTCATCGTCGGCGAGGTGGTGCGTTTACGCGAAGAACTGCGTTGGTTCGACCGTTCGCCGCTTTTCGGTAAGCGGCTGCTCGTCACTCGCCCCGCCGAGCAAGCTGAAGAGTTCGCCGCACGCGCACTCGCACGAGGAATCGAACCGATTCTCGCCCCGACCATCGAGATCGCCTCTCCCGACGATCCGACGGCAGCGAACGATGCCGTGGAGAGCCTCGAAAGCTACGCCTGGGTGCTCTTTACCTCGCGCAACGGCGTTGATGCGTGTTTTTCGCGTTTGCACGCGCTGGAACGCGATGCTCGTGCATTCGGCCACGCTCGCGTGGCGGCGATCGGGGCGAAAACCGCGCAACGGTTGCAAGAGTTCGGGGTGCTCGCCGATCTGGTTCCAAAGAACTACATCGCCGAGGGCCTAGCGGCGGAGATTCTCCATCGCGCACGCTCGGCATCGCGTATTTTATTGTATCGCGCTCAGAAAGCGCGCGACGTGTTGCCGACCTTGCTGGCCGCCGAGGGGATGCACGTCGATGACGTAGCCGCCTATCGAACCCAATTCGTACTCGACCCTACATTTGCCGAAAAAGCGGCGCGCGCAGATTTGCTCGCTTTCACCAGCGCTTCGACGGTGCGCGGTTACGTCGAGCAATTTCCGAATTCAGCAGCGGCATTGGAGAGCGCGCGAGGGAAAACGATCGGCGCCATCGGCCCCATCGCAGCGGATGCTGCCCGAGCCGCAGGATTCCATGTGGATCTCATCGCCGATGTAGCGACATCCGAAGCCCTTCTGGACGCCTTCGAAACGCACCTCACCCCCGCGAAATGAAATCGCGTGCGCTCACGCGCGGCGGCACGATCGCAGCGGCATTCGTCGGCGCGGCGACGCTGCTCGGCTTTCATCTCATCGGCGCGCTCGTACTCTTCGCCTTTTTTCTGCCGTCGATTGCACTCTCGAAACTCCCGCACCAACATCCGGAGCGACTCCGCGATATCGATAAACAGGGCCCGCGCGATGCGTGGCAAGTCGTCGCGAACGGGGGCGTTGCGGGTGCTGCGGGATTGCTCGCGTTCTTCGTGCCCCATGCATATAGCGTTGCCGCTGCAGCGTTCGTCGGCGCCTTTGCTGCGGCCTCAGCCGACACGTGGGGTACGGAGATCGGCACCCGTTTCGGCGATAACGTGCGCTCGATTCTTACTTTCCGCGCCGATGCGGGTGGCCTATCGGGCGGCGTTACGGCATTGGGAACGCTGGCAGAGCTCGCCGGAGCGTTCGTTGTTGCGGCGAGCGCGGCGCTCTTTGCGCTCGCACCGCTTGCAGCCGGGGTAATCGGCGGTATTCTTGGCGCGCTCGCCGACTCATATCTCGGGGCGAGCGTTCAGGAACGCCGTTTTTGCAAAGCCTGCGCGCGCGCGTGCGAGAGCGACCCACATCTTTGCGGCGCTCCGACGCAGCTTGTACGCGGCATTCCCGGATTTCGCAACGACGCCGTGAATTTCAGCGCGACATTTGTGGGCGCATTAGCCTGCGTTGCCGTCTCGACGATAGGCTCGCGCTACTTCCCGTAGGTTTTGCGCAGGTACGCAATAATTGCATCGTCATCGTCGGCGATTTTGACGTCCCCATCGACGAGCGAGGGAATGCCGGTTCGGCCGAAGAGCTCCTTGACGACGATGCGCTCGCCGTGATTTCGCGGAACGTTGACCACGCGATAATCGAGCAAAAGGTCGGTCATCACCCCACGCACCCGGGCGCAATAGCCGCACCATTCGGCTTGGTACAGGACGATATCGGTCGCGATCATGGGGCATGAATCCGCGAAAGCCCCGGGCGCCCCTGCCGGCGGGAGCATTCTCGGCTCGACCCGTCGAAAGTCGCAGTTCTCCCAGCCGAACTATCGATGATGCTCGAACGCAACGACGACCGACGGCGACGGATGAGCGCGGCCCTCGGCGCCTCGCTTGCGCTTCACCTCGTGCTTCTCGCGCTGATACCCTCGCTCGTCGCCATCCGCTCGCGGCGGCCGAGCGTTGCGACGCTCTCCTTCGCTCGAATCGCGCGCATCGAGCTGGCGCGGAGAGCACGGGCCCCACAGCCGGCCCAAGCCTCAAAACGATCGGCGGAGCCGGCCTCCCCGCACCGCGCTCGCGTGAAGCCGCACCCGCTCCCCGCCTCCAAGGCTCCCGCGCCCACGCGGCCGCGCCTGCGCTCTCGATCGGCGGTGCTTCCTCCCGTCGCGCTCGCGGCGCGGCAGACATCGCGCAGCCCCCAACCGAGTGCGAGCCCGGGCCCGGAGACGACGGCAAGCCCCTTGCCCGTGCGGCTCGCCAGCACGGAACGTCTCGATCGTGGCGGATATCTACCCTTTGGTGCGCGAGAGGCCGAGCCGGTTCTCGACGTTCGCACCGCACGTCGGCTCCGAGCGCTCGGCCTTCACGCAACGATGACGGTGCGCGTCGACGGACAAGGCCGGGTGCTCTCGCTCTCGTTCACCCCACCGATCGATGCGACGAGTCGGACGCACATTCTCGCGCTTCTTGCGGATGCTTCCTGGGATCCCGCCGTTTGCGGCGGCGGCCTCCCCTGCACCGGCGAAACGACGATACGGCTCTAGACGGGTTATCGTTGCGCGCCTTCGATCTTGAGAAGCGGTATCAGGATGATTCCCAAGAGGCCTACGGATAGTTCGACCACCGCATACGGCAGCATAGGGTTTGACGGAAGACCGAGGAGCCTCGGAGCGGCGAGGAAGTAGGCCCCCGCAATAAATGCGGTGATACTGATAACCCATGCCAAGAGCAACGCAACCCCGGAACTCCGCGAACTTGGTTGCGAACGGCGATCCAACCGGTCGAGGAAAGCAAGCCCTGCGGCGCCGACAATCGCAACGGCAAGTACGACCGCAATCGCGATGTTCGAGCCTCTCCCGATCGGCGCCATGAAGATCGACATGGCGACCCCGCCGAGCGCGAGTGCTCCAAATGCGACCTTCGCGAGTTTCCTGCTCCCGGTGAAACCGCTCTTCATCATAGCTTACAACCTTGAAGGATGGCGTTATGCTCGTCGAGGTTCAACTGTGCATTTGCAGCCTGGAGCGCGTCCCAGGCTCCCTTGAGGGCTACGGTTGCGCCCGTCGCCCCAAAATAGGCGAGAACCAACGCGATGCCTCCGCTCGCGAGGATTGTAAGAACCAAGGTACCGTATGTTGCAATTGCTAACAACACCGCCCCCGCGAAAAGTTCCTGATCTGCTTGAACGTTGTGCTTATCAATTCCAATTTGTCCGAGAACGCCCGCCCCGCCTCCACCGCAGCCACCAACTGCAGCAACCACTCGGCTCTCAAGCAATGACGGCGATCCTTCGAGATCGGTCTCCGTAAACGTCTTCCCATCCGGCAAGCGGTGAATCGCCGCGCCTCCTGATTCGAATGCAATCGTGTCGACGAGCTTGCCGCCCAAGAAAAGCTGATATCCTGACGACGTTGCAACAACCTTTCGCGTTAAGCTAGGTTGCGACGGGATCCCCCCCCCCCGGAATACGCGCATGCGCTTACGGAGAAGGCCAAAAGTAAAGAAACGGCCGCTTTTGCAGCATTCGAATATTTCATAAACGCGGCGCTTCCCCCATCCACATCCAGCATCCTGCCGCCGTGCGTAGCCGGGTCGGATCGCGCTCGAAGTGCGGCGGACGCGATGCCGTGGGTCATACCCATTTCACTGGGACGAAAGTCGGCGGCCCAGGCGAATCGATGGGTTCGCGAGCTACCGAGGGTACGCAGGTTTTTCCAAGTGGTGACTACGCGAAATACTGCGAGCCATTTCATCGAAACATCCTGCGATTTCTTACCATTACGAGTATCGAAAATCTTTCCCGTCGTGCGGGATCGCGGCGTCGCCGATCGTCAGAATGACGCTCATATCGAACCGAGCTCGTATTCTACAAGCGTTCGCTAAAGAATCGATTGTCCGAGCGCCGAGCAAATCAATCCGACCGCCAGTGCGGCGGTTTGGTTCCGGTGATCGAGGATCGGATTGATCTCGACCATCTCCAGCGAACCGACCTGGCCGCTGCCCGCAAGCATCTCCATAATCAGGTGCGCTTCGCGGAAACTCAGTCCGCCTTTCACGGTGGTGCCGGTGCCGGGTGCTTCGCTCGGGTCGATGCCGTCCATATCGAACGAGATGTGAATCGCCCCGGCGGCTCCGGCAATCGCAATCGCTTCCTCCATGATGCGCGAGATGCCGAGCCGATCGACGTCGGTCATCGTGAACGCGCGCACGCCCGATTCCCGCAGATTACGCTTTTCGACTGCATCGACGTCGCGTAAGCCTATTTGCACCGTCCGCGTGCGATCTGCGTAACCCTTCTCGAGCGCGAACCAGAGCGGCATACCGTGTACGTTCCCGGTCGGCGAGCTCTCGGGGCTGTTAATGTCGCTATGCGCGTCGATCCATACGATTCCAGGCGCCGCACCCCGCGCGCGCGTTAGGCCGGCAAGCGTTCCCATCGCAATCGAGTGGTCGCCGCCCAGAACGATCGGGAGGCTATTTTCGCCGAGAACGCGCTCGACGATATCGGCGAGCTCGGAGCAAACGGCATCGATCGTGTCGAGATATTTCGCATGCGTATCGCTCACCGCAAGCGACTCCCGAATCGGTACGTGCAGGTTGCCCCAATCTTCGATACGCGCGACGCCGATAGCGCGCAATTTCTCGTGCAAACGCGCGTACCGAACTGCCGACGGCCCCATATCGACGCCCCGGCGGCTCGCACCAAGATCCATCGGCACGCCGACGATATCGACGCGCTCTCGCATCGCTCGCTCCGCTGCGATCACAGCGCGTCCTTGGCGGCGTTTTTGCGCAGCGCGCGCAGCGTACCCGCGAGGACGTTATAGAGCGCTTGAATCGGTTTGCGCACCGGCGCAAGGGGCCCATCGACGTACCCGTCATCGAAATCGAGCATCCAGATTAACGGCCGGAAGAGCAACGGCAGCGGTCGGCTCGTCCAGCGGCGTGCACGCGCCACACCCTCGGGGAAGCGCTCCTCGAGCGCTGCCAGCACCGCTGCATCGTCTGGGGCCTCCTTCACGATGGTCGTGAACGTTGGATAATCGGTCCCCAAAATGTGGAGAAGGTTTTCATCGCCGGGGCTCTGTCCGTAGAGGTAGCTGCCCAGGCGCCCAGCGAGCGCCGCGCGCGCCTTGTCGATGATGCGCGGCAGCCAGCGAATGCCGCCGAGCTCGTCGCTCCAGCGGCGCGGGGGAGCAAGGGTCAGGTCGATCGTCTCCATATCGCTCCCAGCTTCTCGACGCAGGCACGCGCCTCCGTTCGTCGTAGCAGGGCAACGAATGAGAACCCTCGCTCGCACGCTCTCGGCCTGCGCCCTCGCGGCACTCGTCGTCGCCTGCGCGCCGAGCACGGAGCAGGGGCGCGGCCTCTCGCTGGGCATGGTCACCGATATCGGCGGCCTCGGCGATAAGTCGTTCAACGATTCGGCCTACCGAGGGCTGCTCTACGCGCACCGAACGCTGGGCGCCCATATCTCCGTTCTGCAATCACGCTCCGCCGCCGATTATCAGCCGAATCTCGAAGCTCTTGCAAACGAACGGTTTTCAGTGATCTACGCGATCGGTTTTCTCATGAGTAAGGATCTCGACCAGATCGCACAGGATCATCCGCACACGCATTTCGCGATCATCGACGCCGTCGTGAACGAACCGAACGTCGTGTCGATAACCTTTCGCGAACAAGATGGCTCGTTTCTCGCCGGTGCCCTCGCGGCAATGATGAGCAAAACCAAGCACATCGCTTTTCTCGGCGGCCAAGATATTCCGCTGCTGCATAAGTTTGAAGCGGGGTACATCGCCGGGGCTCGCGAGATCGACCCCGGCGTCAAGGTGGACGCGAAATATATCGGGAGCTTCGACGATGTCGCCGCCGGCAAAGAGCTCGCCGACGTCGAACTCAACGACGGCGCCGATATTATCTATGCTGCCGCCGGGAAGGCCGGTATGGGCGCGATTGAAGCGGTGCAAGCACGACACGGAGCCTACGCGATCGGCGTCGACTCAAATCAAGATGCACTCGCCCCGGGAAAAGTACTCACGTCGATGGTCAAACGCGTCAACGTCGCGGTCTTCGACGTTGCGAAGGCCTACCAAGAAGGGAAGCCGCTGCATGGGCACGTCATCTTCGGCCTGCGAGAAGGCGGCGTATCGCTAACCCACTTCAAATATACACGCGCCAAAATCGGCCCGGCGCGCCTAGCACGGCTCGCCCGCATTCGCACCGCTATTATCGATGGACGCATCGTTCCGCCTGCGACGCTGCGCGCGCTGGCGCTCTTTAAGCCGGTGCTCCTCTGAACGGCTCGCTACACCTGCGCGGTATCTCAAAGCGATACGATCGCTTGCAGGTACTCGACGACGTCGACTTGCGCTGCGAAGCGGGCGAGATTCACGCATTGGTCGGCGAGAATGGGGCAGGCAAATCGACGCTCGCTGCAATCGCGGCCGGTGAACTCGCCGCCGATGCCGGGGAGATCGAACGGAAAGGCCGCGTGGGTTTGGTTCACCAGCACTTCGCGTTGATCGAACGTCTGCGCGTCTGGGAGAACGTCGTGCTGGGACATGAGCCGCAGCAGAAGGGAAGCATCGACCAAGGCGCTGCGCGCGCGTTCGTGCGTGAGATCGGCGAACGGTATGGGCTCGAAGTCGACCCCGACGCCGTCGTCGAGACGCTTCCCGTCGGGGTTCGCCAGCGCGTCGAATTATTGCGCGAACTTGCGCGCGATCCGAGTATCCTCATCCTCGACGAACCGACAGCAGCGCTCTCGCCGGGAGAGGTGGAGCGACTCTTCGGAACCATCGCACGCCTGACCGATACCGGCGTCGGCGTGCTCGTCATCACCCACAAACTCGATGAAGTCTTCGCACATGCCGGGCGCGTTACCGTCCTGCGACGCGGAAGCATCGTGGAAGCACGCCCCATCGCCGAGATCACGCGCGTACAGGTTGCACGCGCGATGATCGGCGGTGAGATCCCATCGATCCCGCCGCACGAACCAACACACGGAGCGATCGTGGTGCGCGTCAACTCACTCGCCGTTCCCGGCGCGTTCGAGAACCTCTCGCTTCAGATTGGAGCCGGCGAGATATTGGGAATCGCCGGCGTGGAGGGCAACGGGCAGAGCGCGCTCGCCGATGCGCTCGCCGGCCTGACGGCATTTCGAGGAAGCGTCGAACGCCCCGACACGATCGGCATCATTCCGCAAGATCGCTTGCTCGAAGCAGTGATTCCGGCTTGGTCGTTGGTGGACAATACGATTCTAGGGCGCGAACGCTCCGCAGGCGCCGCCCGTTCCTGGCGTATCGACCGCGCAGCGGCTCGCGAGCAGTGCGCGGCAATCGTCGAGCGCTTCGACGTCCGCACTGCAAGCATCGACGCGCCGCTCTCCACGCTCTCCGGAGGCAACCAACAAAAACTTGTCGTCGGGCGCGCATTGATCGACAACCCGGCCTTCGTGATTGCCTACAATCCCACGCGCGGCATCGACATCGGTGCGACGGCAACGGTGCATACCGAGTTGCTCGCCGCACGAAATCGCGGTGCCGCGATCTTGCTGATCTCCTTCGAACTCGACGAGCTCTTTGCGCTCTCCGATCGCATCCTCGTTATGGCACGGGGTTCTCTGCTCGGCGAATTTACCGATCGTCGCTTCGACCGTGAAGCAATCGGACGTTTGATGGTGAGCGCTTGAACGGCGAAAGCGCGAAGGCATTGCTCCTCGGGACGCTGGGCGTCGTCGCCGCGATGTCGCTGGCGATGCTCGCTTCACATGTCTCGCCGATCCTTGGCTTTAACGCATTTTTCTATGGCGCTTTCGGCGGCAAACAACAGATCGCCGAGACGCTGGCGAGCACGACGGCGTTGCTCTTCCCCGCACTCGGGATTGCGATTGCATTTCGCGCCGGGCTCTTTAACATCGGTGCCGAAGGGCAGTTGCTCATCGGCGGATTGTTCGCAGGTTGGCTCGGCACGCGCATCCACGTCCCGCCGGCGTTCGCGATTGCGGCAATTTTTCTCGCGGGCGCTATCGGTGGCGGGCTCTGGGGAGCGATCGCCGGGTGGTTAAAGGCGGCACGCGATGCGAACGAAGTGATCTCGACGCTCATGCTCAACTTTATCGCCGCCTCGCTCGCGCTCTATCTCGTGACGGGCCCGTTGCGCGCCCCCGACGCAGCCGGGCCCGAACTTTCGCTACTGCCGCACGCGTATTGGCTACCGACGCTCCTCCCGCAAACCCGCGCGACGATCGCGCTGCCGATCGCACTTATCGCCGCTTCCGCGCTGCGCTTCGTACTCGACAACACGTGGTTTGGCTACCGCCTCCGTGCCGCAGGCGAAGCACCTGAAGCGGCACGGCGCGCCGGAATCTCGCTCTCCCGCGTCGCACTGTGGGCGATGGCATGGTCGGGAGCCCTGGCAGGCATGGGCGGAGCGGCGCTCGTCGCCGGTGAATTGCACCGCTTCAACACGCAACTTTCGCCGGGTTACGGTTTTATCGCTATCGCCGTTGCATTAGTCGGCGGTCTCGAACCGCTTGCGATCTGCGTCGCCGCGCTCGCATTCGGTGCGTTGGAATCCGGTGGCCTTGCATTGCAGGCGGTGGCAGGGGTGCCGAAGGATGCTATCCATGTGATCGAAGGTTTGCTCGTCTTTGCTCTCGCCGCGCGGCGCTATCTCGGCGCTCGCGGAGCGACCGCGCGATGACCCTCTCGCTCGTGTTCTCGCTGCTCGCCCTCGCGCTCGTCCGCGGAACGCCGATTTTATTAGCCTCCCTCGGCGGAGTGCTCTCCGAACGCGCCGGCATCGTCAACATTGCATTGGAAGGCGAGATGACCGCGGGAGCGTTCGCGGCAGCGCTTCTATCGTACTTCACGCGCGATCCTTGGCTCGGCGCTATCGGCGGCGTTGCGGTCGGAGCGAGCGTCGGCTTCGCGCTCGGCTTTGCCGCAACACGTTGGCGCGTCGACCAAATCGTAGCCGGCATGGGCATCAACCTCATCTGCACCGGCGGTGCGGCATTCGGGTTAATTTTCGTCTTTAACCAAGCCGGCGTGACACCTCAGGTCCCGGCGATCAATCAGGCGCTCTGGCCGATGGTCTTTTTAGGCATCCTCCTTGCTGCAGCACTCCAATGGACGCTCGCGCGCACGCCGATCGGCCTGCGGCTGCGAGCGTGCGGAGAAAACCCGCACGCCGCACGTGCGGCAGGGATCGACCCGCTCGCAGTTCGTCTTTATGCAAGCGCTATCGCCGGCGGGCTCGCCGGCCTTGGCGGCGTTTTTCTCGCGCTTGGCGAGCTTAATCTCTACTCCGACGGCATGATCGCCGGGCGCGGCTTCATCGCACTCGCCGCCGTTATTTTTGGGAGATGGACGCCTCTCGGTGCAGCCGGCGTCGCGTTGATCTTCGGCTTGCTCGAAGCGTTGCAATTCGCGTTACAAGGAACGATTGCATGGTTACCAAGCGATTTTCTGCAAGCCTTGCCGTATATCGCTGCGCTGCTCGCCCTGCTCGGTGCGAGCGGGCGCTATCGCCCCCCGGCCGCCGAAGGGAAACCCTATCCGTGATTGCCTTACGTCCACTCGCGTTTATCGCCATTGCAGCGTCAGTTGCCTGGGCCGGCCTGCCGCAACCCGCCGCAGCGATTCCACCGCCGATGCGTGCGCTTCGCGACTCGCTGCGAGCGCTTGCACGATCGAGCGACGCAAATGTCGGCATCGCCGTCGAAGATCTGGCAACCGGTGCGATTACGGGATACAATCTCAACCGTTCGATGCCCGCAGCCTCGACGATAAAAATTCCGGTGATGGTGGAAGTTTTTCGCCGCATGGCACGAGGCAAGTTTACCCTGACGCACGTCATGCATTTGCGCGCCGAGGATATAGACTACGGCTCGGGCGACTTAGCATACGCACCGATAGGAACGCCGATCACCGTCAAAAGGCTGCTCGGAAAGATGATCGATATCAGCGACAACACTGCTGCAAATATGCTTATTCGCCTCGTCGGGCGCGGCCGAATCAACGCCGCGATGCAAGCCTATGGATGCCATCATACCTATTTGCGCACCGCGATTCGTACCAACGTTGCATCCGTCGAAACAAACCTGCGAACGACGCCGCTCGATATGTTGACGTTGCTCGTTCGCATGGCGCACGGCAAATTGGTCGACGCATGGTCTTCGCATGCTATGTTGGAGATTCTCGCACACCAGGAGATCGATACGTTGCTGCCCGAACCGCTTCCCGACGGCACGACGATCGCGCACAAAACGGGTTCGTTGCACGATGTCATGGCCGATGTCGGCATCGTCTACGAACCCGGCGCGCCTTTTGCAATCGCTGCAATGACCAGCGGGCTCCCCGATCCGCAGCTCGGGCGCGATATCGTGCGCCGGGCTTCGCTCCTGAGCTTTGATGCGATGGCGCAGCTCGCCGAAGTCCGGGCGTCACTCGGTCTTCCGAACCAGCTCGCCGAGATCATCACGCCCGCAGCGATCCCCGAGGCACCCGACGTGCGCTATTGGACGGGGCAGACGCTCGCCGTCGGAAGCGGCGGTTAGCGGATACGCCCTTCGTGCACCTACGCGATGTAGCGACCTTCATTCTCGATGTCGAGACCACCGGTATCAACCCGAAGAAGAGTCACGTCTGCGAAATCGGCATTCTGCGCTGGCTCCCGCCTCAGTACGTGGGCCCGATCGAACGCACCTCATGGTCGACGTTGGTGCGCCCTCCCTGCAAGATTCCACCTGCCGCGTCGGCGATTCACGACATCTACGACGACGACGTGCGCGATGCACCGTCGATCGAAGAAGCAATCGCGATCTTTTACGAGAAAGTGCCCGTCGGCTCGCTGGTCGTCGCGCATAATATCGCCTTTGACGGCGCCTTCGTCGATCTCGAAGGGCGCCACCAAGCATGCACCCTTCGCCTCGCACGACGGTTATGGCCGAATGCACCCTCGCACAGAAATGCCGAACTCGCGGCTTGGCTCGGCGTCGATCTGGGAAGCGAGCTCTTGCACCGCGCAGCGGCCGATGCGGCGGTGACCGGTGGCATTTTCGACCGTATCATCGCACGCATGGTCGAGTTGGACGGGAGCGAACCGACGCTCGATCGGCTCTGCCGGCTTTCCTCCCATGACGAGCCGATAATCCATCTGCCGTTTGGAAAGTACCGCGGCAAGGCACTGAGCGCCGTGCCGATGTCGTACCTCCAATACGCACGCGATCGTTGGCACGATGCCGAGCCCGGGCTACGTTCGGCGATACTCGCCGAGATCGAGCGTCGAGGCTAAGCTTTAGGCTCGTTGGCGCGCGTAGGTCGGCGTGATCCAGCCGGCGTAGCGCGGCTCGCGTCCACGCACCGCTCGCTCGTAAATTTCCATAATCTGTCGCGCGACGGGGCCGAGCGTTCCATCACCGACGAGACGGCCATCGATCGACGAAGCGTGCACGAGCCCGGCAGCGCTTCCGCTGAAGAAAACTTCGTCGGCGGCATAGAGTTCGCCGCGGTCGATCGAGCGCTCGACGATCTTCATCCCCAATACCTCCGAAGCGATGTGTATCACCGCACGTCGCGTACAGCCCTCTAGGATGTTCTGCGAGGGATCGGGCGTATAGAGCGCCCCGTGGCGGACGAGGAAAATATTCTCCGCCGACCCTTCGGCGACATGTCCGTCGTGCGAAAGCATGATCGCTTCGTCGTAACCGTTGAGCACCGCTTCGCTTTTCGCGAGTGCCGAGTTTACGTAGAGGCCGGTGATTTTTCCGCGCGGCGGCGCCATCGTATCGTCGGCGCGGCGCCACGAACTGACGCACGCTTTCAACCCGACCGATGCATCGAAATACTTCGTAAAGGGAAGCGCGATCGCAGCAAAACTCGCGGGCACGCCGTGCAGCCGAACGCCGATATCTTCCGCAGATTTAAAGATGCAGGGACGAATATAGACGTCGGTTTCAAAACCGTTCCGACGGCAAAGATCGACGGTAATATCGATCAGCTCGTCCACGCTATGCGGGAGCTCCATCAAGAGAATTTTCGCGGAGTTGAACAGCCGCTCGTAATGCTCGCGCAACAACAAAAGATAGAGCTCGCGATCTTCGGGGACCCAGAAGCCGCGAATGCCTTCGAAACACCCGGTGCCGTACTGTAACCCGTGCGTCAGCAGCCCGACTTTCGCATCGTTATAGTTCGAAAATGCCCCATCGCGGTAGACGGTAAGTTTCGAGAGATCGACTGACACGTAACACTCCAGTTATACGGCTCGAAGGTACTTCGTTCTCTGCTTCGCGTAGGCGGAACGCGCATCCCGTCTAACGAAAATGTCGCTCGTTATGTGGTATCGATCGATCGTCGTGGCGGCACTTTTAGGGCTCGTATGCGCGGCGAGCGCACCCTTCACCCTTCACCGGCTCCCCAACAGCTGGCGCCTCCGCCCCGTCGGCACGAGCGTCCCCGTCGGCACGATGCCGCAGGGGATCGCCCTCTCGCCCGGCGGCCGACGTATCGCGGTCCTCGACGCCGGCGCAGCACCGGCGTCGTTACGCGTGCTCGACGCTCGCACGCTCGGCACGCTGCGTATCGTGAAACTCACCGATGGGTTCGGAAGCCCGCTCTGGCTCGACAAAAACACCGTGCTCATCGCCGGAGGTAAGAACGACGATATCGAACGCGTCGATCTGCGCACCGGCGGCGTCACCACTCTCGACGCGCTAGCACGCGAAAGTTGGTGCGCGGGGCTCGCGCTCTCGCCGCACCATACCCGCCTCGCAGCGATCGGCGACGCGGACGGCCGCGTCGTTACATTCGATATGCGCGGGAAGCGCTTGTGGAGCGCGCAGGCCGGGGCGCACCCTTCGGCATTGGCCTTCGAACCCAACGGCACGCTCGTCGTCGCATCCCGGCAAGCTTCGACGCTTCGTTACTTCGACAGACGAGGGGCGCTCGTGCAAACGCTTCGTACCGATACCCATCCGGCGGCACTCGCGATTGCACCCGACGGGCGCACTCTCGCGGTCGCTGCGAGCGATGCGGGGCGCGTCGATCTCTTTTCGACAACCACACCCGCGAAGGAACTCACACGCATCGTCGTCGCCGAGCGCTTCGGCGTCGGTAACCACTTCGGCAGCTCGCCCGACGCATTGGCGTTTGCGGGAAATCATGCTCTCCTCGTCGCTCTCGCCGGTGAGAATCAAGTCGCTCTCGTGCGCGACGCACGCGTCGTCGCGCGAATTCCCGTCGGGTGGTATCCCGATGCACTCGCAACGCACCGCGCAAAAGTTTACGTCGCCGATGCAAAGGGCGACGGCATGCATCCAAACCCGGCATTTCGGCCGCTCGAACGCTCTACCTACGCAAACTACGTCGCCGTGTTAACCGCAGGCGATCTACGCAAGCTCTCGTTCTCGGCCTTCAAGGCCACCGACGCGCTCGATTTTCGCGCAGTTCGTTCGACGATTCTGCCGCTCGCGCACCGCCGCACCGCGAACGTTCTGCGTGCGAATGGACCGATTCGTCACGTGATCTACGTCATCAAAGAGAACCGAACCTACGATCAGGTCCTCGGTGATATTCGGCGCGCCGACGGCGACCCGCAACTAGCCTGGTTCGGCGAGCGAGTTACGCCGAACCAACACGCGATCGCTCGTCGATTCGGAATCCTCGATAACGCCTACACCGACGCCCAAGTGAGCGCGGACGGACACAACTGGACCGACGCAGCATTTGCAAACGATTACGTCGAGCGTTTTTGGCCGCCGAATTACGGCGGACGACGGCACCTCTACGATTTTCAAAATGGAGTGAGCCCGGTCGTCCCGCAGGGCGGCTATCTCTGGGACGATGCACGCCGAGCGGGCATTTCGTTTCGCGATTACGGCGAAGATACCGGCGTTCCCCGTTCGACGAGCCCCACGTATCTTGCCGGGAATATGCCCGGGCTTCGCGGTCGCTTCGACCGGCACTATGAAGGCTGGAATCTGCGCTACAGCGATCTCCTTCGGGAAGCAGAGTGGAGCCGGGAGTTTCGCGCATTCGTAACCCACCGCGATCTGCCACAACTCGAAATCGTCTATCTTCCTAACGACCACACCTCGGCGGCGAAGGCAGGAGCCCTAACACCCAAGGCCTATGTCGCGCAAAACGATCTCGCAGTCGGCCGTCTGGTCGACACCGTCTCGCACTCGCCATATTGGAAAAGCACGGCGATTTTCATCGTTGAAGACGACGCACAAAATGGCCCCGACCACATCAGCGACCAACGCTCGACCTTTTACATTGCAAGCCCCTACGCTCGCGGAGGGGTCGTGACGCAACGCTATGATACCGCAAGCGTACTGCGTTCGATCGAACTGATTCTCGGCTTGCCGCCGCTTTCGATCTACGACGCAACGGCGCGCCCGCTCGATGCGGCCTTTACGGCGAAACCGAACTTCGCAGCATTTTCGGCGCTCGCACCACTGACCGATCTACATGCGCGCAATCCGGCGCACGGCCTCGGCTCTCGCCGCAGCGCTGCGATGAACTTTGCCGTTCCCGATGCCGTCAATCCTACCGTTGCGAACGAAGTACTCTGGGATCTCTACGGGGTGAAACGATGACCGGCCCCATTCTCGCCGGAACGACCTTCGTTGCATCGGCGGTTGAATGCGTCGAGGCGGCCACGATCGTCCTCGCCGTTGCTTTGACGCGCGGGCTCCGCGTCGCGCTGCTCGGCACCGTCGGAGCGCTCTTCGCGCTCGCAATTTTTATCGCGGCATTCGGCGCGCTCCTGGTGCGCGCGAGCGCATTGCACGGCATCGAAACCGTCGTTGGATTATTTCTGCTCTATTTCGGTTGGAAATGGCTACGAAAAGCGATCTACCGCTATGCAGGGCGCATTCCGATGCGCGATGAGGCAGCAAACTTCGCTAAAGAAAACGAGCGCCTGCGAGAAACGCAGGACGACCGGCTCGGCATCGCAATGGCGTTCCAGGGCGTTCTCCTCGAGGGTTTCGAGGTCGCCATTATCGTCGTGAGTTTCGCGGCCACCTCCCACGGCGCGCTCGACTGGTCGATCGGCGGTGCGGCACTCGCTGCCCTCCTGGTTGCACTCGTTGCGATCCTCGCACATCGCCCGCTGACGAACGTGCCGGAGAACGCGTTGAAGTTTATCGTCGGGACGATGCTGGTCTCGCTTGGCCTCTTCTGGAGCGCTACCGGCCTCGGCTTTACCTCACCGCTCGGGGACGGCATGATTGCGCTGCTCATCGCCGCAACGCTCGCGCTCTCATTCGCATCGATCGCGCGACTTCGCAAATCAAGCATTCGCTAAATATATCAAGCGCCGCGCCCCCAGGTCTCTGCAACCGCATCGCAGTAGCCACGTTTGTAGATTGCACGCGCCCGCCTGCTGCGGCGCGACGATACCGATACGTGAAGGAGAGAACTGTGGAAGCATCCGCTCCGGGTTCCAACCGCTGGGCTATCGCGATCGCCGGAATTATCGTGATGATCTGCCTTGGAACCGTCTATTCGTGGAGTATTTTTACCAATGCGCTCATTGCCGGCTTTCATTGGTCGACTCAGCAAGCGACCACGCCCTTTGAGACCGCGATATTCTTTCTCGGTCTCGGCGCATTCATCGGAGGGCGTTGGCAAGACCGCGTTGGGCCGCGCACGGTCACGATCGTCGGCGCGATCGTATGGGGCATCGGCGTTCTCCTCGCCGGCCTCGGCACCCAACATTTCGGCCATACGTGGATGTTGGTAACCTACGGAATCATCGGCGGTTTCGGCAACGGCATGGCATACGTAACGCCGGTGGCGATGGTGACGAAGTGGTTTCCCGATATGCGCGGGCTCGGTAGCGGCCTCGTCGTCATGGGCTTCGGGCTCGGAGCATTTTTCTACAACCAAATCGTCACTCGGCTGGCGGCCTATACCGCAGTTGCAAAACCCGCGCTCGCATACGTGAAGGCACGCGATGCGGCGATCGCAGCGGGGGCTCCATTCGACCCAACGCGCTACCAACTATCGCTCGAGCTCATGCACGGGCTGATGGGTATTTTTCTCGTCTCCGGCATCGTCTTTATCCTCCTCGGCGGCATCGCGGCTTTCGCGCTCAAGAATCCACCGGCTACGAATGCGGCCGGGAGCGCTGCGGCGAGCGGATTCACGATGGCGCAAGCCTTCGCTACGCCGCAGGTATACGGGCTCTGGCTCTTGCTCTTCCTCAATGTCACCGCAGGCATCTTCGTAATATCTAATGCCGTGCCGATGATCAGCCAGTTCGCCTCGGTCGGAATTCCGACGGCGGCACTCTGGTACGGGCTCATCGCCATCTTCAACGGGCTCGGTCGATTCTTTTGGGGATCGATCTCCGATCGTCTCGGCCGCAATCTCACCTACACCATCATGTATCTCATTCAAGTGGTGATCTTTTTTACGGTCGGGCACCTTGCAGGCTTGGCAGGTGTGCTGACGTGTTTTGCAATCGTCCTGCTCTGCTACGGCGGCGGCTTCGGGGTTATGCCGTCGTTTAACGCCGATTACTTCGGCACGGCGAATATGGGACAGATCTACGGCTTTATCCTCACGGCGTGGGGCGTCGGCGGCGTCGTCGGGCCGGCGATCGCCGGGTTCGTTCAGGATAGAACGGGCTCGTATACCGGCGGGCTCTCGACGATCGCAATCATGCTCCTCGTCGCAGCGATCATTCCGTTCTTCATCAAGAAGCCGCAAGCACCGACAAACGCTTAACTCGCATACGTTGTAGGGTACGACATGGAAAAAACGACGATCGACATCACCGGACTCGTAAACGCTCGCGGCGCGCGTTCTCTCCTTGAAGAACGCATCGGCGATCTGCCGAACGTCAGCTCGCAACGTACCCAAGAACTCCGCGCTCGCATCGACGGCGCAAAGGCGGTCACCAGCGTGTGCCCGTATTGTGCCGTCGGCTGCAGCACGCTCGCCTACGTCGACGACTCGGGAAGACTCCTCGATGTCGAAGGCAACCCCGATAGCCCGATCAATGCGGGGCATCTCTGCCCCAAAGGCTCGGCGATCTTCGGAATGACCGTGAACGACCAACGCTGGACGACGGTTCATTATCGCGCGCCCTTTGCAAGCGAGTGGGAAGAAAAACCGCTGGCTTGGGCGCTCGAACGCATCGCCGCACGGGTTAAGGAGACCCGCGAGGCAACGTTCGTAAGAGAGCGTGACGGCAAACGGCTCAACCATACGCTGGGGATCGCCTCGCTGGGGGGAGCGACGTTCGGTATCGAGGAGAATTATCTCCTCGGCAAACTCATGCACAGTTTGGGCGTCGTCGCCATAGAGAACCAGGCTCGAATATGACACTCCTCGACGGTGCCCGGTCTGGGCACCTCGTTCGGCCGCGGCGGCGCAACGGTCTGGCTGCCCGATCTTGAGAACGCCGATTGCATTCTCATTCAAGGTTCAAACTTCGCCGAAGCACACCCGGTAGCGTTCCGATTCGTCATGAAAGCAAAGGAACGCGGAGCGACGATCGTTCACGTCGATCCGCGCTTCACGCGCACCTCCGCCGTAGCCGACCTCTACGCCCCGATTCGTAGCGGCACCGATATTGCATTTCTCGGCGGCATTATCAATTACGTCCTCACCGGCGAGCGCTATTTTCGTGAGTACGTAACTGCATATACCAACGCTGGCTCCATCGTCAGCGAGAATTTTGCCGATACCGAAGAACTCGGCGGCCTCTTCTCAGGCTGGGATAACGAATCGAAAGCCTACGATACGTCGAGCTGGAGCTTCGAGCGCAATGATGACGGGACAGTGCGTCGCGACGACACGCTCCAGCACCCACGTTGCGTCCTCAACATCTTGCGCCGGCACTTTGCGCGCTATACCCCCGAGATGGTCGAACGTGTCTGCGGTACGCCGCAGAAGCAGTTCCTTAAGATCGCCGAACTTCTGACGAAAAATAGCGGCCGCGAGCGCACGACGGCATTCGCCTATGCAGTCGGGTGGACGCAGCACACCACCGGCGTACAGTTCGTCAGAACTGCGGCGATCTTACAACTCCTACTCGGGAACATCGGCCGCCCCGGTGGTGGAATCATGGCTTTGCGCGGGCACGCCGACATTCAAGGGGCGACCGATATCCCTACGCTCTACGATCTTTTGCCCGGCTATCTCCCGATGCCCTCGGCGCTGCGCGACGAGCAAACATTAGAGCGTTACCTCGCGCGAAACACGAAGCCTACCGGGTGGTGGGTAAATACGCCGAAGTACATCGTATCGTTGCTCAAAGCGTTTTACGGCGATGCCGCGACGGCAGAGAATGACTTTTGCTACGAATATTTACCGCAGCTTCTCGGCGACCACTCCATACTTCCGACGACGTTTGCAATGAAAGACGGAACGGTGAAAGGCTATTTCGTAATCGGGCAAAACCCCGCTGCCTCAGGGCAGAACGCAGAACTCGTCAGTTCGGCTATGGAGCGCCTCGATTGGTTGGTCAACATCGACTTCTTCGATAATGAGACGGCCTCGTTCTGGCACCGAGAAGGTGCCGACCCCACGAAGATCGGCACCGAGGTCTTCTTCCTTCCCGGCGCGACCGTCCTCGAGAAAGAAGGCACGATGACGCAAACGTCGCGCGTGCTTCAATGGCACGATAAGGCGATCGAACCGGTCGGCGATTCGAAGAGCGACCTCTGGTATTTTTACGATCTCGGAAAACGTCTTCAAGCGCTTTATGCCGATTCGCAGGATCCCAAAGATCGACCGATCCTCAATATGACCTGGGAATACGAACACGACGACGAGCGCGAGCGAGCGCACGGCGAGCCGTCGGCACTTCGCGTCCTTCGCGAAATCAATGGTTTTACGGTCGCCGATGGGCGACAGGTAGCCGGTTTCTCCGATCTCGCTGCCGACGGCAGCACCGCAAGCGGTTGCTGGATTTACTCCGGAGTTTGCCCCGACGAAACAACGAACCACGCGCGCGGCCGCATCGCCGACGGTCGCAGTTCTCCGGGATGGGGTTGGGCGTGGCCGGCGAACCGCCGGACGCTTTACAACCGCGCCTCGGCCGATCCGGCGGGCAATCCGTGGAGCGAACGAAAAAAATACGTTTGGTGGGATGCGCAGAAGCGCGAGTGGACGGGCGAGGATGTTCCGGATTTTCCAAAAGGAAAGGATCCCTCGACGCCTGCTCGCCCCGGAGCTTCGGGGATCGACGCACACTCGGGTGCCGATCCCTTTATCATGAACCTCGACGGGCGCGGGCAGTTGTTCGTTGCGGATGCACTCGCCGACGCACCGATGCCCGCACATTACGAGCCGCTTCAATCGGTTATCGAAAACCCGCTCTACGCACAACAGAGCAACCCGCTTTTGCGAGAATGGAATCGCGACGATAACCGTTATAACCGAGCGATTGACCCCGACTACCCATACGTACTAACGACCTATCGCATAACGGAGATGTCGGGAATCATGACGCGCTATATTCCCTGGCTCGCCGAGCTTCAACCCGAGGCGTTCTGTGAAATCGACCCGGAACTCGCCGTTGAGAAAGGCATCTCCAACGGCAGCTTTGTCACGATATCGACGGCTCTCGGCGAAATGGAGGCGCGCGCGTTGGTCAGCGGGCGCATGCAACCCCTCCGCATCGGCAAGGGGCAGCGCGTGCACCAAATCGGCATACCGTACAACTACGGACGGATGGTGGGTTTCGCACGCGGCGATTCTCCCGGAGAGCTCATCGCGCTTTCAACCGATCCAAACGTCTCGATCCACGAAGCGAAATCTCTCACCTGTTCCATTCGCCCCGGGCGGCGTGCTGCGCGTTCTGCCGGATGCATCGAGGCGGCGGTCCCCGAAGGGCAACGTCGCGCCTACGGCGCCGGCACCCCGCATGGGATCGACTCGGGAGCGCGACGTTAATGGCAACCGGCTTCTTTACCGACGCGACGCTCTGTATCGGCTGTAAGGCTTGCGAAGTAGCCTGCAAGCAGTGGAATGAATTACCCTCCGACGGCTATGAGTTCACCGGAAACTCCTACGACAACACCAGCCAACTCTCGGGGACGACCTGGCGACACGTCGATTTCGTCGAGCGTGAATCGATTGACGAGGAGGGGCTCACTACAAGTTGGTCGATGTTGAGTGATGTCTGCAAACATTGCGCGAACGCCGGCTGCCTGGAGGCTTGCCCGACCGGTGCGATCGTCCGCAACGAATACGGCAGCGTCTTCGTCCAACCCGACATCTGTAACGGCTGCGGCTATTGCGTCGTCTCGTGCCCCTTCGGCGTCATCGATCTTATCGAAGCGGTCGGCCATGGCGACGATGCCGCAAAGTACGGCCTCGCTACCTTGCACGACGATCGCCTCAACCAACGCAAAACCGCCGTACAAGCGACCGGTGGGGTTGCGGGGAAATGCACGCTCTGCTTCGACCGCCAGCGCGTCGGAATGGTGCCGGCATGCGCGAAGGCCTGCCCGACCGAGTCGATCCAGTTCGGCGAAATTGCGGAGCTGCGCGAACGCGCGAAAAGGCGCGTCGAGACGCTTCAAGAGCGCGGCATCGAAGCGCAACTCTATGGTGCCGACGATATCGGCGGGGGAATCGGTACGCTCAACGCTTTCTTTCTGCTCACCGACAGCCCCGAAGCCTACAATCTTCCCGTCGAGCCCGTTCTGCCATCGACGCGACAAGCGATGGGTTACGCTGCCGCTGCGGTAGCGGCTGTAACGTTAGCGACGATCGCTTGGGCGATCTTCCGCGGTGATGGCGGCAGTGCATGAAAAGTTACTATAACCGCCCACTGCTGAAGGGCCCCCACTGGGGACCGAACGTCGTAACCTATCTTTTCCTCGGCGGTATCATGGGCGGGCTCGGCCTCATCTCACTTTTATCCGATGACCGGCCGGAGCCGGAGATGAAGAAGTTACGCAAGACGACGCGCTACGCTGCGTTCGCACTCGCGGCGATAAACCCGCCGATTCTCATTTCGCATCTCGGTCGGCCGGAGCGTTTCTTGAATATGCTGCGCATCGTAAAGTTCAAGTCCCCGATGTCGCTCGGAGTATGGGGACTGGTGCTCTATTCCGGTGCGGCGGGTGCCAATGCGTTGCGCGAGCTCGCAGAGGACGGCGTTGTGCCCAAGACACTGCGTTTCCTCGCGCCGAGCGCAACCGTGCCGATTCAGGCACTCTTAGGGGCATTTATGGCCGGTTACACCGGCGTTCTCATCAGTGCGACGGCGATACCGTTGTGGGCTGCCGGTAAGCGCCATATTCCGGCGTTCTCGGTCTGCTCGGGTGCGGCGAGCGCGAGCGCGTTGGCGACTTTACTCTCTACGTTACAGGGCAACGAGCGAGTTATTCCGCTCCTCGAACGCCTGGAGATGGCCGCGTCGGCCCTGGAGATCGCAACGATCGCCGATTTCCGCAAGCGCGGGGGAGTTGCCGCCGCACCGCTCTTCGAAGGTCGCATCGGCCGGCGCCTTCGGAACTTTACGATCTTCGGGGGTATCGTCGTACCGTTCGCCCTCAACGCCATCGGCGGCGCCGTCAAATTACCAAAATCGATCGATGCGGTGCGTAGCATCGCGGCTTCGACGTTGACGCTGGTCGGTGGATACGTGCTGCGCGAAAGCTTGATCGAAGCCGGCAAACTTTCGGTAAGCGATCCACAGCTCGCGTTCCGACAGCCATCGTGATCGATTCTTCACCGCGCCCGGGGCGCAGCGCCGAAGTGACGCTGACGACTCTTGGTGGAGGTACCGTCGCGAAACGACACGACCTCGTCGCCGTAGAAGAACCGTTCGAGATCCGGTTGGTCGCCGGAAGGCAGCGGCGCTCGCTCGCCCTGACCATGCGAACGCCGGGGCACGATTTCGAACTCGCCGCCGGCTTTCTCTTCAACGAAGGTATCGTTCTCTCTCGCGACGCGATTGCAGGCATCTCCTATTGCCTCGACGGTGATATCGGCGCCGAGCAACGCTACAACATCGTCAACGTGGAATTGCGCTCCGATCGGCTGCCCGATTTACGCGCGCACGAACGGCTCTTCACCGGATATGGAGCCTGCGGTATCTGTGGGCGCGAGAGCCTCGATGCCCTTCAAGCGCGTGGGCTGCGAAAACTCGACGATGCAGCGAGCGTCGCTGCCGAGACCCTCTTCGCACTCGCCGATCGCATGCGCGCAGCTCAGCCCGTCTTCGATCGCACCGGGGGCCTCCACGCGACCGCGCTCTTCGATTTATCGGGGGCGCTGCTGCTGCTGCGCGAAGATGTCGGCCGCCACAATGCATTCGATAAGGTCGTCGGTGAGGCATTCCTCGCAAATACCTTACCGTTACGTGGCCGCATCGCGTTGGTAAGCGGGCGCGCAAGCTTCGAACTCGTGCAAAAGGCTATCGCGGCGCAGATTCCGATCCTCGCTTCGATCTCTGCGCCCAGCAGCCTCGCCATCGATCTTGCGCGGCGTTTCGGTTTGACCCTCATCGGTTTTCTGCGCGATCGCCGCGCGAATATCTACACCGCAGAGCATCGAATCGCCTAAAGGGCGCCCTTCCCCTATGAAAATGCAGCGGGGGCGGCGAAGGGGTAGGGGTGGCGCGTCCCGAGCAACTCACCTTCTCCTACTTCGATCGCAACGGCTGCCTTGTTGCGGCACGTCAATCTGAAGCAAAGCACTTCCTCGACCGTTTCTCCCCTGACGATCTCAGCCAGGCCCGAGATGCCTTCGCGCGCGCGCTATCGGGTGAGGGCGTCGGCTTCCTCGATGCATACCTGATCGGCGTTCCCGATGAAACCGGTGCGGTACGCGCGGTGCTTCAGGTTCTCGATACCGGCGATGCCGCCATCGCTTCGGTTCGCGAGGAGCGCGAGCGCTTTCGCTCGTTCTTTCTCCATAACGTCGATTCCGTTGCATTTTTGGATCTCGAGGGCGGCATTCTCCGCGCGAATTTGATGTTTGAAGAGATGCTTGCGATAGCCCCCGATGAGAGGCTCTCCGAGCCATGGGTCGAGTTCCTGGAACCGCAGGCACGCACCGAAGCACGCGAGGCATTCGGCCAGGCCTTAGTCGGCGAGACACAGGAGTTCGACAGCCTGCTCCGGGCCTCCACGGAACGCCCGCCGATGCCGATCCGCGTCCGCTTCACCCCGCTATTTTCAGAGGGTGAGATCGTCGGCATATCGGCGGTCATCAAAAATATTGCTGCCGAGCGCGTCGCCCACCAGCACATGCACAATTTGGCTTTTTACGACCCTTTGACGAGATTGCCGAACCGCGCGCTCTTCGAGGATCGTCTCACGCAAACCATCGCCGGAGCGAAACGCTATAACCGCCCCTTCGGGCTGCTCTTTCTCGATTTGGACGGCTTCAAAGCCGTCAACGATCTCCACGGACACGCAGCGGGAGATAGCGTCCTTCGTGCATTCGGCGAGCGCATCGGCGCGATTTTGCGAGAGAGCGATACCTTTGCGCGGCTCGGTGGTGACGAGTTCGCCGTCCTCCAAGAGCTATCGCGTATCCCTGAAGATGCCCAGGCCCTTGCCGAAAAACTCATCGAGGCACTGCGAGAGCCATTTCTCTTCGACGGAGCAGCGCTGCACGTTGGCCTGAGCATCGGCATCGCGATCTACCCGTGGCATGGAATCGCCGAAGCCTCGCTTCTCGATGCTGCCGATAAGGCACTCTACGAAGCAAAATCTTCCGGGAAAAACACCTTTCGCTTCGTTGGGCCGTTTTAGGAGGGCCGGGGAGCGAGAATCTCGCTCTCCGCGAACATTTTGTCGAGCGTGCGCAGCAACGCATCGGCGCTGCCTTCCCCGAACGTCACCAGCGGAATACCCCGTTCGCGGAGCATCGTTTGCAGCCCCTCGCTCGCGTCGGCGCCCTCCTCCTCGAGGTGCTTTGCGAGCACCACGGCCGCGATGGGCTCTCGCTCTAAAAGTGCCGCAAGCTCATCGATTTGCTCTGCAGCTCGGACGCGATAACCTGCCTCGCGCAATTCGTCGGCGAGCACCACGTTACGCTCTCCGGTGCCGACGAGGGCAACGGCGTGCGGGCGCAGGCCCTGCGTCGGAGCGAACGGCAACCAAACAGCGGCCGTCGTCCCTTTTCCTTCCTCGCTCGATAACGTTATCGTGCCACCGTGAAGACGCACGAGTTGCCTCGTCAGAAAGAGCCCGAACCCCGTGCCCGGGATCTTCAGTTTGCGCGCATTTGATGCGCGCGTGAAGCGTTCGAAGAGCGCGGACATTTCGGACTTGGGGATGCCGATGCCGCTATCGCTGACCGTCACGCGCACGCCTTCGGGCTCGCTATGAATATGAACCCGAACGACTTCCCCGCCGGGTGAATACTTTATAGCATTTTCAATGAGATTCGAAAATATTTGGTGTATGCGGTCTCCGTCGCCGATGATTTTCGACGCTCCGTCGGCGGTAATTTCGATCTCTCGGCGTTCGGCATACCGCACCGCAAGGTCGCGTAAGAGCGTTTCGAGTTCGACCTCGCCTAAAGAGAGAACTAATTCATTGCGTTCCAAACGCGAAAGTGCAAGCGTATCGGCCGCAAGGTTCGAGAGATCGAGCGCCGCCTGCTTCATCGCGTGTGTGAAAGAACGCTGTTCTTGCGTGAGCTCTCCCACTTCGCCGAGAAGGTCCGCGAACCCGACGATCGTCGTGAGCGGCCCGCGAAAATCGTGTGCAAGCATTGCGATGAGGTCGCTTTTCGCCCGGCTCAATTCGTAACTTGCGTTGCGCCGACGCTCGACCTCGCCGTAGAGTGCAGTGTTTCGCACGGCGACTGCAACGACTTGGGCAAAAAGATCGACGAGGAAAAGATCGTTTTTCTCGAACGGACGAAACTCGCGATGCAGGTGGAGGATGAACTCGAACCGGTCGCTACGGCCGATGCCGGCCACGACCTCGAAACGATCCTCCGAAAGGACGTGCCCGCCATCGTCACCGAGCCGCAGTGCGAGCTCGCAGAGAAAGGGTTCCGCGCCCGGTGCGACCGGGCTGCTGCTATCGTGAACCTCAACAACCATCCCATCGACGCTCTGCTTCGCAAGCACGCGCCCGTATGCGCCGAGCACGTTTTGGGCTCCGGAGAGAACCAAGTCGATGAGCCCCTTGCCGTCGAGCGCGGCGACGATCTCGCGCGCCGAGCGAGCGAGCGCAGCAAGTCGACCGTTCTGCTCTTCGAGGCGTGCGGTTTCCTCGACCTCGTTGCTGATATCGCGTTCGACAAAGACCCAGTGCGTGATGCTGCCGCGAACGTCGCGGATGGGCGTGCAGGAACGGAACGACCAAAATCCGCTTCCGTCGCGGCGATATGCTGCTACTTGCTCGCGCCCCGGGGAGCCGGTGCTCATCGCTTCCCTCAGCCGACGCATACCGTCGTCATCGGGCATCGCAAAATGAAAATCATCGAGATCTTTCCCAAGCGCTTCGGCAGCTCGCCATCCCGTTGCGCGCGCGAACGCATCGTTCATATAGATCAACCGAAACTTCCCGCTTTTTTCGTCGACTTCGAAAATACGAAGCATCTCGGCGGTCTCATTCATCGCGCGCGAAAGCAGATCGAGCCGACGCCGATCGCCGGCCTGCTCGCTAATGTCGGCAGCGATCGCGAGAATACGTCGGCCGTCTTCGTAACCACTGAGATCTGCGCGAATCTCCACCGGGAACGACGACCCGTCGCTACGACACGCCTCCGCCTCGGCAATCCACGCATGGCCGGAACGCATCGTTTCAAGCGCCGCTTTCATACGCGGTGCCGATAGCCCCTTGTAGATTTCAGCGATCCCCTTGCCGAGTAAGGCTCGTCGATCGTATTTGAGATGCTTCGCTGCGCCCGCCGAGGCGAAGACAATTCGCAACGTCGTAGCATCGAAGGTCAGCACGTCCAACTGCGCGGAATCGAAGAGGGTGTAGAATTCGCGACGCGCATCGAGCACCGCCATAACCGCACGCGAAAGCACCGTTAGCGCATCGCGCTGCCCGTCGGTCAGCCTGCGCGGCTTCCGGTCGATGACGCAGATCGTGCCCAAGCGTGCGCCATCGGGCGCGACGAGCGGGAAGCCGGCGTAAAATCGGATATTCGGATCTTCGGTGACGAGTGGATTCGCCTTAAAACGTTCGTCGGTGCGCGCATCCTCGACCTCAAGCGTGGTAATGCGATCGTCGAGTGCGTACGCGCAAAAGGCTTGCTCGCGCGGGGTCTCATGAATCGTTATGCCGCGCCGTGCCTTAAACCACTGTCGCTTTTCATCGACTAAACTTACGAGCGCAATCGGGGTGTCGGCGAGCTCCGCCGCGAGCGTAACGAAGGCATCGAAGATCGCCTCGTCGCCGGTATCGAGCACTTGGTAGGAATCGAGCACCTGCAGGCGCGCGGCTTCGCGTTGGGCGCTTAAGGGGTATGGGCTGCTCACCGCCGGGCAATCCGGTCGAGAAAGGCGTGCAGATGTTCGTTGAACGCCTCGGGCGCATCGGCGTTGGCGACGTGCCCCGCACCGGCAAGCTCGACAAGCTGCGCCCCGGAAATGCCGCTTGCAATCTCTTCGGAGAGTGCGCGCGGCGCGACGCTATCCCGTTCGCCGACCATCACCATCGTCGGTGCATGAATCGACGCAAGATCGCTGCGATAGTCGCCGCTCCAGGTGGCGCGAGTCGCCGCTCTGTAGCACGCACTGCTCTTGCAGGCCATCTGTTCGATGGTTTCGCGTTCGCGGTGCGGCGGCAAACCGAGTTGCTGCGTGCGCGCTCGCGCGAACGCATGCATATCGCCGGCCGCTTCGACGGCTGCGAGGATGCGCGAAAGATAGTTCTGCGCATCGGGGTACTTCGCGAAACTCCCCACGAAAACGACCCCGGCGAGCCGCTCGGGAACCCGGCGCAACAGCTCGAAAGCGACGACGCCGCCGAGGCTGCAGCCAACGATAACGGCCTTCTCGGCGCCGAGTGCGTCGAGCGCGGCGATTGCATCGAACGCGTAGCCCTCGCGTGTTATCGCTGCCGGATCGGGATCGGGAACGGCGCCGTTTCCGCGTAACTCCAACGCAGCGCAGCGCGCACGCGATGCAAACGCGAGCAACTGTCTATCCCAGATCGCCGCCGTCGAACCAACGCCGTGAATGAAGAGCATCGCCGGGCCCGAGGACCCGGCGATGCGAAGCCCGCTTTCGACGCCGTCCGCGCCGCGCAGAGAGAGAAGGTCGATCGACGTACGAGTTAGACCGCCGCTGAAGAGAGCGCGAGCTTTTCAAGCATCGCGCGGCTGAATTGCGGAAGGTCTTCGCCGCCGCGCGTGCTGATGATATTGCTATCTTGCGCGGTCGGTTGGTCGCGATAGAGGCCGCCGGCGTTACGAATATCGTCGGCGATCGAATGCGCGCCCGTTAGCTGACGCCCGCGCAGTAACTGCGACGAGATCAATACTTGCGCACCATGCCCGATCGAGAAGATCGGCTTCTTCGCGGCATCGAACTCCCGGACGAAACGCTGCACCTCCGCATCGGCACGGATGCGATCGGGGGAGAGCCCTCCGGGAACCAGCAGCGCATCGAAATCTTCGGCGGTGCAATCGGCGACGAGTTCTTCGGCCTTCACGAGGATACCGTCGTCGAGCCCTCGCTTCCCGCGGATGCGGGCACGCGCACGCTCTTCGATGCCCACGATCGTGACGATCGCACCGGCCTCTTCGAGCGCCCGTCGAGGCTCGGTTAAATCCATCTCTTCGAATCCATCGCCGACGAGCGCGGCGATACGTTTACCTTGTACTCCTTGCATGGCAGGGGCGGTTCGCGCTGGAGGGTGCGAACCTCTGCTTTCCCGCGCTAAAGCGTCCCGCCGGTCGCCTGGGAGGCGACGCGCAGCAGATAGGCGAGTTCGATTTCCGTGCGGCCGAGCGGATCGAGCAGGGGATCCTCTGCGATAGCGTTGAGGATTGGATTCCGCTTGGTCATGTCGCCTTCGGGCACCGCGTGGCGCGGATTGATCTCGCGCATATAGATGCGCGCATCGTAGCGGAGCTGCCCTTCGGGCAGAAAGAAGAGCGGGTCGAGCCCGAAAGCATAGACATCGAGCGAGAGGAGCGCACTCTTCTGCATGAACTCGATGGGGCGAAGCCGGAGGGCCTGGGCGAGCCGGGCGAGCGCGCTCGTGCCGACCCGGTTCCGACCGGCATAGAGCTCGTCGAGCTCTTCGGGGGTGAAGCCGATGGCGGCGGCGAGCTCCCCGTCGGGCACCCCGCGCTCGTGCGCCAGCGCCCGCAGCGCTGCCCCGAAAATCGGCCCACCGGCGCTCCCGAGGCGCCCATCCCATACCGGTATCTGCTGATTCATCCTTCGATAGGTTCTTCGCTGAGCCAGATTCCGCCCTCATGGACGCGCACTTCGAAACGAGCGACCCGCGCGAAATCGCCGAGCGTCATGCAACCGCTACGCAGATCGAAGCGCCATCCGTGCCAGGGACAGGTGACGATGCAGCGCTCCACGCGACCATCTGCGAGCGGGCCGCCCTGATGCGGGCAAGCATTCTCCACGGCGAAGAGTTCGCCGTCGACATCGAAAATCGCCACTTCATAAGCACCGACGCTCCGCGCGATCGCCGAGTTTCGCGCGAGAGACGAACGTTTTGCAACGCTGACGAACCCTTCGAGCATTAGCCGAAAAGCGCGCGGGTCAGCCCACCGTCGACGGAGATCGTCTGCCCGGTGATGTACGAGGCGCGTTCGCTGCAGAGGAACGCGACGAGATCGGCGAGCTCTTCGGGAGTGCCGACGCGCTGCATCGGCACCTCGTTGCGTGCCGCAGTCTCGACGGCTTCATCGCTGCCGTAGAGCGAGCGCAGGCGATCGGTGAGAAATCTGCCGGTCGCGATGCTATTGATCGTAATACCCGCCGCTGCAACGTCGTTGCTCGCCGTCTTGAGCGCGGAGACCAGCGCCGTGCGTAACGCGTTCGAGAGCGCGAGATTTCCGATCGGCTGTTTGACGCTCGTCGAGGTGAGCGCGACGATACGCCCCCAGGAGCGTTCGCGCATCATCGGCAGTACGTGGTAGAGCAGGGAGAGCATCGAACGCAGCACGCTGCGATACGCGGAATCCCAATCCTCGAGCGCGAGCGATTCGAACGAGCCTGCCTTGGGGCCACCGCCGTTTGCAACGAGAATATCGATACCACCGAACGCCGAGCCGACATCGTCGATCAAGCGGGCGCGTTCGCCGTCGTCGTCGAGATCGCAGGGAAAGGCGCGTGCGTTGCAGGCGCCGAGCGCGCGCGCCTGCGAGGCGATCTCCTCCAAGGGTTCGCGGCGACGTGCGGCTACCGCCACGATATGCCCTTCGCGCGCGAGTGCGAGCGCGCAGGCAGCGCCAAGCCCTCCGCTCGCTCCGGTCACCAGAGCGACGCGCATGCGCGCACTCAATCGAGGAACCTATTCATAGGGGACGCCCTTCGCCCGGCGGTCGCGGAGCGCCTCGACGTACCAGGTAAACTCATTTAAAAAAGCATCCGTCGAGGTACGAATATACCCTTCGTTGGGCTTGCCCGCTTCGTCGAACGCATCGCCGACATTTCCGAATGGAAGGAGCGACGGGATCGTCACCATTCCTTGTTCGGGAAGCGTAGCGCGTAATTGCATCGCCGCCCGTACGCCACCGAAACGCCCGCCCGAGTAGGTAACGAGCCCCGCCGGGCGCCAAAAAAACTCGTTCATAAAGTGGTCGAGCATGTTTTTAAGTGCCGGCGGAATGCCGTGATTATATTCACCCGAGACGATGAGAAATCCGTCGGCGTTGCGGAAGATTTCGGCGAGCCGTTCCATCACCGCAGGTGCGCTGCCGCGTTCGTACTCTTTATACATGCGGTCGAGCAACGGCAACGGATATTCGGTTGGATCGACGAGCACGCCGGTATCGCCGCGCTCTTTGAGAGCGTCGAGCAAGAAGCGTGCGACGCGGATGCCCTGCCGTTCGCTGCGTACCGAACCGTAAACGACGGCGATTCTATTTTCCATATCGCTGCAATCGCTTCGTTTATCGGCCTAGCCGTGCCTGGTCGATCGAGGGTGTATCCCAGAAAACGAGCTCCGCGCTCTCCGCACGAACCGTTGTGGCGAACGGCCCGCGCAAACGAAGTGCATCGCCGGCCGTTAGCCGCTCGCCGGCAACTTCGGCCTCGCCGCCCGCAACGAAGAGAAAGCCGTAGCGATCGGTAGCGAGCCCAAGCGAAAGCGGCGTGCCTTCGACACGTGCGACGTAGCACGTCGCATCCTGCCAGATCGCGATACGCGAATCGATTCCCGGTTGCCCGGTTGCAATCGGCAACCAACGGTTCAGGCGGTCGGTGCGCGTGTAATCGACCTGGCCGTAACGCGGCGTGAGATTTTTCGCGTGCGGCAACACCCACATCTGCACGAGATGCACGGGGCGCTCCTTCGAATGGTTGAACTCGGAATGCGTGATGCCCGCGCCGGCGGAGAGATACTGAACGCCGCCCGGCGCAACTACGCCGTGGTTACCCATCGAATCGCGGTGTTCGAGTTCGCCGTCGAGCACGTAGGTAAGAATTTCCATGTCGCGATGCGGATGGGTGCCGAACCCCTCCCCGGCTTCGATGATATCGTCGTTGAATACGCGCAATGCCCCCCAATGGAGATTTTCAGGTTCGTAATAATCGGCGAAGCTGAACGAGTGATACGTCTTGAGCCAACCATGATCGAAGTAGGCGCGTGCACCGCTGCGCTGTGTGATGATACTATCCACCTATGATAGAACCCGAACAAGTCGTCGAGCGTCGCACCGAGATCGTCTTCCCCAACGACGCGAACCACCATGGGACGCTCTTCGGCGGTAAGGCGCTGGCGATGATGGATATCGTCGCGGGCATCGCCGCGGCCCGAGCCTTCCGGCGCACCTTCGTGACCGCCTCGATGGATCGGATCGATTTCCGCGCCCCGATCAAGGTCGGCGAGTTCGCCGAGACGATCGCCCGCATCGCCAAGGTCGGCCGCACCTCGGTCACGCTGGAGGTCGAACTCTGGGCCGAGAACCCCGCCGACGGGGAACGCCGGCTCGCGACGATCGGCACCTTCGTGATGGTCGCGGTCGACGAGAAGGGGCACCCGACGCCGCTGCGATAGGGCCGCACGGGAACCTCGCTCGTCGTCGGGTGCCCCATCTCGACGGAAAGCAAGGGCTACCCGCCGGCAACTAATTATCTCGACGTTTCTCCTCGTCATGCTCTAGCTTCAGAACGTCGATGACGCTGATGCCCATCTCCTTAGCCCGCGCTTCGCGCGCCGCCATGCGCTGTTTCGCTAAATCCACTCGCTTGGCGAATCGATCCCCAAAAAATTTCCAACCAATGTTTCCCAATTTTTCGTCAATCCCAGTTGCGCGAAACATTTTTTTTGCGAAACCGATCTTGGCAGAGGCTCCCGCCGCGAGCGCAACGACCAATGCCTCCGGAAGAATATACGGATTATCCTGTCTGTGAAGTGGAGACCAATAATTCAGCACCAACACTAGCAACAGGGTCGAGACAAATACTTCAAAGAGCGTGAAGGCTAAGCCACGATGCTGATACATCAAGGAAGCCGCGGCATTAACGATTATAAGTAAAACGCAGATGATGAAAAAATACCACTGTAATGGTTGGTAATCCACGACGTTATCCCCAGACCAGACAACCAAAATAGTCGAGGATCATTCCAATGGTCAGGCCAACTGCAAAATCCGCCAACAGTTCAGAGACGGCGACGAACGATATTGCGGAAATAAGGACATCGCAAAATCCCTCAAGCGAGACAACTCCTGCAATAAGCCCTCGAGCCGATCGCACAACCGCCACTGTCCCTGGACCGTACTTACTTAAAAGTGTATTAATGGCAGCGCCAACGAGCACAATCGCAAGATTTTTGACGTTTGTTATTATCTGTTCGGCGCACGCAATGGGTCTTGGAATCGTATACACCGGTCCGTAGTTGTAGTTGCCGTCGTATGCAAATGCCGTGGATATATCCCAAAAGAAATTGCTATCCGCGCTATAAAGCGCAAAATCTAACGCAGTCCCATCCTCAAAGAAGCCGTTCCCCACCATCCCTATGGGAATGCCGTCGTACTCAACGGTAAACCCGTCGCCTCCACCATAGCCGGTGAGCCCTCCGCAGTTGAACCTGCACGGCACCGTGTAGGGCCGGGACATGTGTTTTACGAGAGCGGCATCGTCTTTCAGGTCGGATCTCAGCACAGCTATTCCATTTTCACGAACCCCAAAGATACCATTTCGCGAGAGGATGTCCTGTGTGCGTGGGTTGTCTTCAAGAGGCAGGCTAATTCTTTTAGACGATGGCGGTATGACAAGCGAGATCGGCGTTCCCGAATCACACGCGGTGAGCGCTCCTAACACGGAAACTCCGCCAGCAAGCTGGCCAATAAAGCTGCGCCGTGATTCTGCTGTGACTGACTCCCGGTCCACTGCCGTCATTCGCCTACCTCGTTCTGGTTTTAGAATACAAGAAAATTTGAAAATACGCCTTGCGAATCGGGATCGAGTGGCGGAACGCAAGGCCATCAGCCCAGCCGCCAAACGAACCTTTTCGCAAAATTTGATAGATGGAACGCTAAATCAAAATTTTACAAAAACTACTTTTGTCGCATCTTTTGTCTCTGCCATCTCCTTCTTCAATCTTATCGAGATTTATGAAGGTCGACGACATAAAAAAACGCGCACCGCGCTCTATGGCAAACCCACTTAGCGCGCTGCACATTCAGTCGTCGAGTTCATCACCGCAATCGCTGCCGTGAACATTCGCTGTGAAGCTATAGCGCAGGTCGCTGATGCCGAGCTAATAGTGGCCACAGAGGCCCTCGATGCTCAAGACAGATTCCGGCTGCCACTCGGCCGACGTTAGGGTACGAGCAACAAGAGCGCAATAGAAGCGCGCTCGTTTATCGATATCGTCGCGGGCATCGCCGCGGCCCGAGCCTTCCGGCGCACCTTCGTGACCGCCTCGATGGATCGGATCGATTTCCGCGCGCCGATCAAGGTCGGCGAGTTCGCCGAGACGATCGCCCGCATCGCCAAGGTCGGCCGCACCTCGGTCACGCTGGAGGTCGAGCTCTGGGCCGAGAACCCCGCCGACGGGGAACGCCGGCTCGCGACGATCGGCACCTTCGTGATGGTCGCGGTCGACGAGAAGGGCCACCCGACACCACTGCGATAACGGCGCCGCCGCCGCGGTGATCTATTTCGACCGCGGCGCGAAGCGTGGGAGCGCGCGCTGGTGCCTCTTCTCGCTCGATGAGGCAGAGGGCGGGCACGAAAATCGGAGTGCCATACAGGTGGCACTCCGAAATGTAATCCTAGGATTAGGACGTGCGCCCGTAGCTCAACCGGATAGAGCAGGTGTTTCGCAAACCCCGGGTCCGGGTTCGAGTCCCGGCGGGCGCGCACCCGATTCGCGTGGGGCTCATTGTAGACCGGGAGACGCGCTCGGTGGTATAGTGGGAACGCGAAACACCTGCTCGGATGAGCTACGAACGGGGCTGGGAAACCAGCCCCGTTTCATTTTGAAGAACCCGATTGGAGGGTTCGCAAGATTCACTTTTGTTGTCGCGTGACCACATTTTTGTTGCTCTCCCCTATGGAGCGATGAGATCGACCTTGAGAAAGTCGCTGGCTGGAGCGAAAAGGCTTCCCTGCTTGGCATCGAGGCCGATTCTCTGGTATAGTCCCTCCGTCGCCGGGGCGGAATCTCTGCACCCGAGCGAGCCTATCCTGTTGTAAGGAGCCCTTCGTGCCATTAACCAAAGAACAAAAGGCGGAGATCGCCGGCAAATACGGTCGTGGAACCAACGATACCGGTTCGGCCGAGGTCCAGGTTGCGATTCTCACCCACTCGATCAATCAGCTGACCGAGCACCTCAAGATTCATAAAAAAGACCATCATAGCCGCCGCGGCCTCTTACTGCAGGTCGGGCAGCGCCGTCGTTTGCTGAGCTATCTGCAGCGCAAAGATATCGAGAAGTATCGGCAGTTGATCGCCGACCTCGGTCTGCGCCGCTAAGCCCGCAACCGGTTCCCAGGTCTCCGTGGGAGCGGCGCGAAGCCGCTCCCATGAACTATCGAATCAAGCACTTTGACGTTCTCAGCGTCGCCTCGATCGGCGCGCTCCTCTACGCCAGCGTCGCGCTCGTTCTAGCGTTCGTCTTTTTCCTGTTTTCGTCGATGATCGGGGCGATCTTCGGCCATTCGGGACTGCCGATGCCGTACATCTTTCCATTCATGATGATGGGGCCGTTTCTGGTCGTGATTTTGCCGATCGTCTACGGCATCTTTGCGTTTATCGCGCTCGCCATCATCACCGCGCTCTACAATCTCTTCGCGGGATGGACCGGCGGCGTTCTTGTGACCTTACAGCCGGAACCCGTGCCGGCGCCGGGAAGTGCTCCGCAAACCCTAGCGTAACGCGTCGGCCGCGCGCACGTTACGCGCGTTTGCGTGCGTGCGCGCGGAGCACCGCGGCTTCGATTGCGGCGCTGCCCATGCCGTAGTGTTCGATCAATTCGACCGGATCGCCGGATTGGCCGAAGCGATCGTTTACGCCGATGAACTCGATCGGCGTCGGGTGCTGCGCAGAGAGAATCTCGGCGACGCGCGAACCCATGCCGCCGTGAATCTGGTGCTCTTCCACCGTCACCACCGCGCCGCAGGTTTTCGCCGCGTCGAGAATTGCGGCTTCGTCCATCGGCTTCACGGTGTGGTTGTTCACGACGCGACATTCGATGCCGCGCTCGCGCGAGAGTTTGTCGGCCGCCATCAACGCGTTGTAGACGAGGATGCCGCAAGCGACGATCGCGACGTCGGAGCCTTCACGGAAGACTTGCGCTTTGCCGATTTCGAAGGGCGTCGCTTCGCTGGTGACGATCGCGGATTTCTCGCGCGCGAAACGCAGGTAGGTCGGGCCGAACGTCTGCGAGAGCGCGAGCGTCGCCTTCTTCGTTTGCACGCTGTCGCACGGCACGACGACGAACATGTGCGGAATCACCCGCATGATCGCGATATCTTCGATCGCTTGGTGGGTAGCGCCGTCGGGGCCGACCGAGACGCCGGCGTGCGCGCCCGCGATCTTCACGTTGGCCTCGTTGAGCGCCATGATCGTGCGTACTTGCTCCCACGACCGCCCCGGATTGAACATTGCGTAGCTTGCTATCCACGGAATCTTGCCGACCGCGGCGAGCCCACCGGCCATCGCAACGAGCATCTGCTCGGCGACGCCGATCTCCAGATATTGCTCCGGGAGCGCCTTCTTAAGCCCCTCGAAGCGCGTCGATTCGGAGAGATCGGCGCAGATGCCGATGACGTTGCGATTCGCGCGCGCCGCTTCGAGCAACCCTTCGCCGAAGCCGTTGCGCGTCGGCAGCTGCTTGAGGTTTGCGGCATCGCGATAATCGACCAGTGCCATTGCCTGCGCCGCGCGGTCGAGGGTTTGCGTGTTAGGCATGCGCGAGTATCCTCTCCCGCGTCGCCGCGAGCTCTGCGAGTGCGGTTTTTGCTTGGTCGGCGTTCGGCGGCTTTCCGTGCCAGGTATAGTCGCCTTCCATGTAGCTCACGCCCTTGCCCGGAATCGTTTTCGCGATAATGACCTGCGGCTTGCCTTTGACGGCGTGCGCGCGTTCTACCGTCGCCACGAACGCGGCGATATCGTGCCCGTCGCATTCGAAGACTTCCCAGTTGAAGGAGCGATATTTATCGGCGAGCGGTTCGAGCGGCATGATCTCTTCGGTGCTGCCGTCGATTTGAATGAAGTTGCGATCGATGATGCAGAGCAGATTATCGAGTTTGAATTTTGCCGCCGTCATCATCGCTTCCCAATGCAGACCGCATTGGTGTTCGGCGTCGGAGGTGACGACGTAGACGCGAAAATCGGCGCCGTCCATCTTCGCGCCCTGCGCCATGCCGACGCCCTGCGCGAGCCCTTCACCCAACGGCCCCGAAGTCGTTTCGACGCTGGGCAATGTCACGCGTTCCGGGTGCCCTTGAAGGCGCGTTCCGAATTTACGCAGCGTCAGCAACTCCTCGACGGGGAAGTATCCGAAGTTTGCCATCGCCGAGTAGCGGACCGGAGCGATGTGCCCGCAGGAGAGCAGCAGGCGGTCGCGCTGCGGCCAATTCGGCTCCTCGGGGCGGTGGCGCATTACGTGGCCGTAGAGTGCGGTAAAGATATCGGCCATGTCCAGCGAGCCGGCGGAGTGCCCGGAGCCCGCGGCGAGCAACGCGCGAATAATGCCTTCGCGCACGTCGGTCGCCTTGAGGTCAAGCTCCCTCAAGCGTTGGGGGGTCAGCGTCTGCATGCCCGCGTTATACCAGGTGGCGCCCCTTGGGCCCTCGCGGGAAGGTCGGGGCCGGGTGCCACCACGGGCAACGCCTGAGGTCACGGCGAACCCACACGTGATGCCGGTGCGTATTCGTGAGGTTCTGCGACGCTTATCGGAGGACGGGGGGAGGGGTTCTCGTCGCAACCCGCGATAGCCACCGTCAATTCAAGCACCCATCCAAGCCTGGTCGAGTGACAGCACCCGGTCGTGAGAGCGACGAACTTCAGGAAGGAACGTGGCGCTCCATTCAACGACAGGCAGGTTGGAAGTGAAATATCCAGTGATCATCGAGCGAAGCGAGCGGAACTTCTCGGCATACGCACCCGATTTGCCCGGATGCGTCGCAACCGGTGAAACGCTTAAGGAGACCCAGCAGAACATTCGTGACGCCATAGAGCTGCATATCGAGGGGATGCGAGAGGACAGGCTCCCCGTACCAGCCGCCTCCGCTGTCGTATTTGCCGAGGTAGCCTAACTCCTCGGATTCGCAGCGGCCTCGGCTAATACCCGAGAGCGGCACCCGCGGGGTGGCGCCGGTCGCTCCCGCCTTCGAGCACGCCGGTTGTCGGATCGACGATAATCGCTTGCGCCGAACCCCAGGTGGGAATCTGCTTCATGCGATAGCCCTCTTTTTCAAGTGCGAGAATGACGGTTGGTGCGAGCGCGCCGGGCTCGTACTGAATTTCGTCGGGGAGCCACTGCATGTGGATTCGCGGCGCATCGACGGCCTGCATCGCAGTCATTCCGAAATCGACCGCATTGAGAATCGTCTCCAGCGTTATCGTGATGATCCGTGAACCCCCGGGGCTTCCCGTTACCATAAAGAGTTTGCCGCCGTGCAGAACGATCGTCGGCGACATCGAGGAGAGCGGGTGTTTGAACGGCTCTATCGCGTTGACTTTCCCTTGCACTAAGCCGTACATGTTCGGCACGCCGGGCTTCGAGGTGAAATCGTCCATCTCGTCGTTGAGGAAGAAGCCGGTCGTTCCGGCCATTACTCCCGATCCGAACCAATCGTTGAGCGTATAGGTAACGCCGACGGCGTTTCCCCAACGGTCGACGATGGAGAAATGCGTGGTATCGCGATGTTCGTGCCAGTGCACGCCGAGCCCGGGATGCACCTCGCTGGAAGGGGTCGCACGATCGGGAAGAATCTGCGCGCGTAATTTCGCGGCGTACGATTGCGAGAGCAGTTGCGCGATCGGCTCGGAGCCGAATGCGGGGTCGCCGAGATAGGCGTTGCGATCGGCGTACGCCCGCCGCTCTGCTTCGACGAGATAGTGCGTCTCTTTGACGGAATGCCAGCCCCACTGCGTGAACGGATAGGGTGCGACGATATGCAAAATCTCACAGATCGTTACGCCGCCCGAACTCGGCGGCGGGGACGAAATGATTTTGTAGCCGTGATAATCGCAGGCGGTCGGCGTGCTGACGACGGTGTGGTAATCGGCGAAATCGCGCATCGAGAGAATGCCGCCGTGGGCGTTGCTCGCAGCGACGATCGCACGCGCGATCGGGCCGCGATAAAACGCCGCCGCACCACCGCGCGAAATCTCTTCGAGCGTGCGCGCGAGCTCCGGCTGCTTCACCACTTGCCCGGGAACCGGCAGATGCCCGTTCGGCATCCAGATCGCGCGCAGATTCGCTTGCTTTGCGAACGTATATGCACCGCTATAGCCCTCAGCGAGCGAACCGTGGAACGGAATCAGATCGCCGCCGGCAAAAGTGAAACCGTTCTTTGCCAGCGCGATCGCGGGGGCCATCAGCGCCGCACGCGACATCGTGCCGAAGCGTTTGCGCGCAGTCTCCATACCGGCGACCGTTCCGGGAACGCCGATGGAGAGCCAACCCTTCGTCGAGCGCCCGGGCACGACGTTGCCGTGCTTGTCAAGGTACATCGCGGGCGTCGCGCGCGCCGGTGCGACCTCGCGAAAATCGATGAAGGCGCTGCGCCCGTCGTGCATGCGCACCAACATGAAACCACCGCCGCCGATATTGCCGCAGCACGGGTCGACGACCGCGAGCGCGTAGGCGACCGCGACCGCCGCATCGACGGCGTTCCCGCCGTGTTTGAGGACGTCGAGTCCAACCTGCGAGGCGTAGCGCTGCTCGGTCACCACCATGCCGTGCCGACCGATCCCCATCGGCGGCGAGATCGGCATCTTCGGGCGCGGCCAGGGGCCGACGGCGAGAAGCGCGAGCGCCGAGAGCGCCGCGAGCGAGGGACGAGCGAATCTCTTCATGGGCGGTGCTTCGGCTTCATACCTAACTATGCCCCGCAAACCTCGGGCGCCTATCTACCGAGAACGATATCAATTCCGGCGAGAACGAGGCGAAGTTTTGCACTCGACAAGCGGCCCACTCGCTCGGTTAGCATACCCCGATCCAGGGTAACGATCGCCGAAACATTCGCTACCGATTCCTTGGGTAAGCCGCTCTGAGCGGCTGTGAGTCGAACGTTTCCGGGCGCGTCGGCCCATTGAAGATTGCTCGTAATGGAAACGCAAACGACGGTTCCGAGGCGACTCCGGTTCAAAGAGTCCGATTGCACGATGACGACGGGTCTCCGAAATCCGGGCGCCGAACCCCGAGGATCCGGAAGGTCAGCCCACCAAATCTCTCCCTGCCCGATTACCAATCGGTACTACCGAGCCTGCCGATCCCGCCGACAACGACGAAGGGGTCGCCGGTCTCTCCGGCCTCAGCGACGACGGCGTTCATCGCCTCGGTAATTTCGTCGTTTTCGTGGCGCGCGAGATATTCGCCAAGCGCATCAGCATACAATCGGCTACGCGAGCGTTTCGCTCGTCGCGCGAGCCTTTCTGCCCGTTCGTAGACATCGTTGGGTATCGAGACTGCCGTTTTCATACCAATAGTATAACTTCGAACGAACGATGAGACAATCTTCTCATCATAACGGCCGGGACGCCTTTCCATGAGGGACACGTTCCGTTCGTGCCGATCGGCTGCTCCCTCGTGGGGAGCTCGGCCACACGGCGCCCATAGGGCTCGGCCCGCCCTCTGCCGAAGAACGCGCGGTTCAATAAAGAATAAACAAAACACCCCTCTGTAAGGAGTCCACGTGCCCGAAAGCATCTCATTAGAGATCGGCGGGCGCACGATGGTCATCGAAACCGGCGAACTTGCCAAGCAGGCAAACGGTTCGGCCCTGGTTCGATATGGCGACCAAAATGTCGTGCTCTGCGCCGTCACTGCCTCCGCTAAACCGCGAGAAGGCATCGACTTTTTCCCCCTGACCTGCGACTTCGAAGAGAAGATGTACGCGGCAGGCAAAATCCCCGGTGGATACATCAAGCGCGAAGGGCGCCCGCCCGAGCACGCCGTGCTCAGCTCGCGCCAGATCGATCGCCCGATCCGTCCCCTCTTCCCCGATGGTTTCCGTAACGACGTTCAGATCGTCGCAACGGTGCTCTCGGTCGATCCCGAGCTCGATGCCGATGTCATCGGCGTCTGCGCCGCTGGCGCCGCGCTCGCGTTCTCCGATATTCCGGTCGACAAAACGGTTGCGGCCGTGCGCGTCGGCCGCGATGAGAACGGCAAATATATCTGCAATCCGACGCTCCCCGAATACGTTACCGGCGGCATGGAAATCGTCGTCGCCGGCACCGCCGATGCGGTGATGATGGTCGAAGGCGGCTGCGACGAGATCTCCGAGGACGATCTCATCGGCGCGGTCGAGTTCGCGCACAAAGAGATCAAGAAGATCGTCAAAGCGATCGACGGCCTCGCAAAGAAAGTCGGCAAGAAGAAGCGCACCTACCCGGTGCTCACCATCAACGCCGACCTCGACAAGTGGGTTCGTAAGAACTTCGCGAAAGACGTCGCCAAAGCGATGCGCATCATCGAAAAGGGCGAGCGCGAAGCGGCGTTCGCGACGCTGAGCGTCGAGAGCGCGATCGAACGCTGCACGAAGAAAGATGAAGCGATCAAGGCGCTGCTTGAAGCTCCGGGCGCAAGCAAAGACTTCGGCAAAATCATCAAGTCGATGGAAGAAGACGAGCTGCGCACGATGGTCGTCGACGAGAAGATTCGCCCCGACGGCCGCAAGCCCGACGAGATTCGTCCGATCTGGTCGAAGGTGCATTACGTGCCCCGCGTCCACGGTTCGGGCGTCTTCACGCGCGGACAGACGCAGGTCTTCACCGCAGCAACGCTCGGTTCGACGAGCGACGCTCAGCGGCTCGACGGCATCGTCGCGCTCGAAGACAAGCGCTACATGCATTTCTACAACTTCCCGCCCTTCTCGGTCGGTGAGACCCGCCCGATGCGCGGCCCCGGCCGTCGCGAGATCGGCCACGGTGCACTCGCCGAACGTGCGCTGCTCCCCGTCCTTCCGCCGAAGGAAGAGTTCCCGTACACGATGCGTTTGATGAGCGAAGTGCTCGAATCGAACGGTTCTTCATCGATGGCCTCGGTCTGCGGATCGACGCTCGCGCTGATGGATGCCGGCGTGCCGATCAAGGCGCACGTCGCGGGCGTGGCGATGGGCCTCATTCTCAAAGGCAAGGATTACGCGATCCTCACCGATATCCAAGGCCTCGAAGATTCCCTCGGCGAGATGGACTTCAAAGTCGCGGGCACCAAAAAAGGTATCACCGCGATTCAGATGGACATCAAGGTGCAGGGCGTCACGATTCCAATCATGCGTGAAGCGATGGCTGCCGCGAAGAAATCGCGCTTCTTCATCATCGATAAACTCATCGAAACGATCGCCGCACCGCGTACCGAACTTTCGTCGTACGCACCGCGCATGATCACGGTGAAGATCGATCCGGCGCGCATCAAAGACGTCATCGGACCGGGAGGCAAGGTGATCAACAAGATCATCGCCGATACCGGCGTCGAGAAGATCGACATCCAGGACGATGGCAACGTCTTCATTACCTCGCTCGATGGCGAATCCGGTGAGAAGGCGCGTGAAATCGTTGAATCGATCGTCAAGGTCGCGAAGGTAGGCGAAGTCTACACCGGCACCGTCACGCGCATCATTCCCATCGGTGCGTTCGTGCAGATTCTCCCTGGTAAAGAGGGGCTGGTCCACATCAGCAAACTCGATACCAAACGCGTCGAAGCGGTCGAAGACGTCGTAAACGTCGGCGACGAGATCGAAGTGAAGATCGTCGAGATCGATGCGCAAGGGCGCATCAACCTCTCGCGCAAAGCGCTGCTTCCCGGCGGCGAAGATAGCGGCGGCGACGACCGTGGACACCGCGGTGGCGGTGGGCCGCGCGGCGGCGGCGGTTTCCGCGAGCGCTCGCAGCATAGCGGGCCCCCGCGTTCGCACGATGCACCACGCTTCGATGCTCCGCGCAGCGAAGCACCCCCGCGCGCGAATGAGGCGCCGAGCGCAGACGAAGGCGGCCTGCCGCAGCGTCCGCGCCGTCGACGCCCCGGCCGCGAGTAGCGCCTAGCAACGCAGCCCTTCGGGCTCGCTCCGAGCGAGCGACGTAGAGGAAAATGGGAGGACTCCTGGCAAGGAGCCCTCCCATGCGTGTAAATTGGCCCGCGATCTTGGTCGCAACCGTGATCTTCTTCCTCTTCGGAGGCCTCTGGTACAACGTTCTCGGCCCAGCTTGGCGCACGGCCTTGGGAGCGCAAGCACCGCAAACCTCGACGAGCGCTTATGCGTATATCGTCGCGGTCATCATGTCGTTCTTTCTCGCCTACGCCGTCGCGCGCGTGCTCTCGTGGCGCGGCGATTATAGCGCCGGGCGCGGCGCGTTCATCGGGCTCTCGCTCGGTCTCCTGATCTTCGGATCGATGACCTGGATGACGTACGCATTTGAAATGCGCGGTGCCACCTTAGGGTGGATCAACGTCGGGTTCGTCGCGATCGGCATGGCGATTCAGGGCGCGATCCTCGGCGCTTGGAAACCGAAGTCGTAAGCGAGGCGACGCGCGGCGCGATTCTTCTCACCGGTGCGTCGAGCGGCATCGGCCACGTGCTCGCGCTTCGGCTCGCAGCGGAGGGTTATCTCGTCTTCGCCGGCGTGCGCAAAGAGAGCGACCGCGAACGGCTCGCCGACGAACACCCGAACCTCCGCCCGATCGCGCTCGACGTCACCATCGCCGCCGATCGCGTGCGCGCAGCGCAGAGCGTCGCCCAGAGCGCCTTACCGCTGCGCGCCGTCATCAACAACGCTGGCATCGCCGTCGGCGGTCCGCTGGAATATCTCCCCGTCGATCGGCTGGTCGAACAGTTTGAAATCAACACCTTCGCGCCGATCGCGGTCACGCAACTCGTGCTCCCGCAGTTGCGCGCGAGCCACGGCCGCGCATTTTTTATCGGTTCGATCGCGGGGCGCATGGGCGTTCCGCTCGTCGGGCCATACGGCGCCTCGAAGGCGGCGCTCGCGGTGCTGGTCGATGCGTTACGCCAGGAGTTGCGCCCGCACGGCGTCAACGTCTCGCTCTTCGAATTCGCCGCGGTGAAAACGCCGATCTGGGCGAAGGGGCGCGCTGGTGCCGAGCAGGCGATCGAGCAACTTCCCGCCGAGGCCCTCGCACAGTATGGGAAAGAGATCCAAGCGATGCTCGCGCAGACCAAAGCCGAGGAACGACATGGATTGCACCCAACGGTCATCGCCGACGCCGTTCTCACTGCGTTGCACGCGCCGCACCCCCGCGAGCGTTACGTTATCGGCAGGCAGGCGCGCATGCAATCGATCATCGCACTCTTGCCGATGCGATGGCGCGACCGCCTGATCGCCGCCGCGCTGAAACACTAACCGCTCCTTAGACCGCTGCGGCGAACGCCGTGGGTTTGTGCAGGCAGCTCGGCTCGGCGGCAAAGGCATCGCCGGTCATCGTGTATGCGCGCGAGCGCGAACCCCCGCAGAGGTCGCGAAACTCGCAGACTCCGCACTTGCCGCCGAAGGTTTCGGGGCGGCGCAGCCGCTGCATCACGGGGTGGTTGCGATAGACGTCGAGCAAGTCGGCATCGCGCACGTTGCCGCAGACGTACGGCAGAAATCCGCTCGGCGAAATTTCGCCGATATGCGAGATAAAGACGAAACCTTTCCCATCGCCGACGGCGGGCACGCGCTGCCAGGGCGGCTCGATCGTCGCGGGGCGTTCGCGCGGCGGCATCGAGGCGATGCGCTGGGCGCGGTAACGACGATAGTGCGGCGCCTCGGTCGTTTTAATGCCGAACGGGAGCCGTGATTCAAGGCGATAGAGTTTCCGGAAGACCTCCTCGGTCTCAGCGGCATCGAGTACCTCGGAGCGTTCGGCGCGCCCCGTCGGCACCAGAAAGAAGACGCTCCACAGCGCGATGTCGAGTTCGGCGAGCATCTCGGCGATACGGTCGACATCGAGGTGATTGAAGCGGGCAATCGTGGTGTTGACCTGCACCGATATCCCATGTTCGCGCGCGGAGCGATAGCCCGCCAGGGTCCGCTCGAACGAGCCCTTCACACCGCGGAACGTATCGTGTTTCTCGGCGTCGGCGGCATCGAGGCTGAGACTAATGCGCTCGCAACCCGCACGCGCAAGCTCGAGCAGCGAACTATCGCGCAAACGCCCGGTCGCACTCGGCGAAACGGCGATGCGAAGGCCGCGCTCGGTCGCATATTCGATAATTTTATAAATGTCGTCGCGCATGAGCGGATCGCCGCCGGTGAAGACGACGATCGGGTTTCCACAGCGCGCGATCGAATCGACCAATGCGAACGCCTCAGTCGTGCTGAGCTCTTCGGGGTTGCGGTGCGGGATCGCCTCGGCGCGGCAATGGCGACAGGCGAGCGCGCAAGCGCGCGTCATCTCCCAAATGATTACGCGAGGGGCATCATCGTAGAGGTGTGCGGCCGCTGCTTCCATGTCGTCGATGGTACCGCCGCTTCATGCAACCGATGGGAAGAAGTTGTGAAGAGCATCCCCCAAAGCCTCGCTTGGTTTGCCGCGCATGATTCACCGAGGGAGCGGCAAACCAGCAAGCACGAACTTCTTCGTCTCGGAGGTAGATTGGTGTCAAATCCACGGGTCGCTTTGGTTACGGGTGGCGCGCGCGGCATCGGGGCCGCCATCACGCGCAGGTTAGCGCGCAACGGCATGACGGTCGCGGCGGGGTTTAGCAAGGGGCGCGAGACCGCGGAACGATTGCAGAGCGAGCTCGCCTCCGACGGAGCGAGCGTCATCGTCGTGCAAGGGCGCGTCGACGACCCCGCCGACTGTACGCGCGTCGTCGAAGAGGTGCTTGCGAAATACGGACACGTCGATTATCTCATCAACAATGCCGGCATCACCGTCGATAAGACGATGCGCCGAATGACGCACGAAGATTGGCAGGCGGTGCTCAACGTGAATTTATACGGCGCGTTCTGTATGACGAAGGCGGTGCTCGAGCACATGATCGAGCGCGGTTTCGGACGTATCGTAAATATCAGTTCGGTGATCGGTGAGACCGGCAACGTCGGCCAGGCAAATTACGCCGCCTCGAAAGCCGGATTATTCGGCTTCAGCAAGAGCCTCGCGCTCGAGATGTCGCAGCGCGGCATCACGGTCAATTGCGTCGCACCGGGCTTTATCGAAACCGAGATGGTCGCCGCGATTCCCGAAGCAGCCCTTGCGAAGGTGATCGAAAAAATTCCGCAGCGCCGTCTCGGGCAACCCGACGAAGTCGCGCGCGTCGTCGAGTTTTTGCTCGACGACGAATCGAGCTATATCACCGGTGCGGTCTACAGCGTGAACGGCGGTTTAGATATGTGAAGCCGCACCGGGCGTCGGGCTCGGTGCGGGGGTAGCGGCAGTCGCACTCGGAAACGAGAAGTGGTGGAGCGTCATATCGATCGCGCCACCGCCGTGCAAGAAAAGAAAATGTCCGCTGCCCTCGGCGTGAATGTTTTTTACCAGCCAGTATGGGCCGACGTGCCCGAAGGTGAAGCGCCCGAATCCACCGCCCCCTTCGAAGAATCCGCGTTGGCCACCACCGAGGACGACGGCGCGAACGAGGTGCGTCGTCGTATCGACGTACATATCGGTGACGGGATGCTTCGATTCGTTGCCGTCACGCGCGGTGAACTGCAGGTGGTACGACGGGTGCCCGGAGATTGCAACGACGCCATCGTTCGCGATGCGGTACGAGCGGCTATAAAAGGCGCGGACCGTCACGATCGCTTTCATCATATCGAGCGGGCCGGCGGAAGCAGCGGGAGCGGGCGTAGCCGCCGCGGTTGGCACCAAATGAACGAAGGCATGCATCACGGGAGCGAGCGGAAACGGCGTACACTTCAATGATCCCTTCGGCCCGAGCGATGCGCGGCCAAAGCCGCTTGACGTGATGAAATGCACCTCCCACGTGTGCGGGGGGTGCGTCCCTCCTCCGCTCATACCGACACTACTCGATTCAAATTGATAGGGAGGTTTCGCCCCGCATTGGAGCGTGAGCTGCAGCCCGCGATCGACGGTGGTGACTCGATAATCGATCGTCGCTGGAAGCGATTGCGAGCGCATCGCGTTCAAGGCTTCTGAGTAGATCGCTTTCCCCGATGGAAGCGTCGTGGCGCCCAGCGGCGCAGCGGTCACCGCAATCGCACCGAAGAACAACAGGGTTGAAAGGATTCGATAGTAGTAGCGCACGATAGCTCCCGAACGAATTAAAGTGACGAATGCGGTACGTTTTCTCGGTCGTCGCCGATCTCCTCGAAGCCGAGGACGAAGCGCAGCCGTAGGCCGCCGAGGAGCACGCTGAGATTGATACCGAAGATCTGCACCTCTATGCCTCCACCCGGCGCCATTGAAGCATCGCAGCACCGATATACACCACCGCAAGAATGGCAACCGACAGTAATGCCGTGTCGGTCGATCGGCTCCATACCGAAGCAAGATCCTTCATGCTTTCATCGGAGTTTATCGTTACTGCGTGCAGATACCAGAGTGGGTCGATATGCATCAACGTTGCCGAGAGTACTTGGATCCCCCGTAAGAATGGGAGCGAGGATTGGATGCTTGCGACCCCAGGTAAGCCCAGCGCGATCGGCCACGCGAGACCAACGACGATTCCGTATCCACGTTTCATGCTCGCGGTCGCGCAGAGCAACATGCCGTACCATGCCATAGGAATCAGGACGGCGGCTAAAAGAACCGCCGCGGTGTACGGTGAGATCGCAAGGCTCGGGAAAACGTACATCGCTAGCCCAGCGATTCCCGCGACGATCGTGAGCGCTTCGGTGGCGACGATCGTGAGCATATCCGTCGCGACGATACGCAGGGCGACGAGTTCGCGCGAGACCGGCCGAGCGAACGTCATCTCGAGGTGCCCGTCGTTCTCCGAAGCAAAAGAGAGGGCTCGCATCGTTGCCACTATCAGACCCACGAAAATTGCAAAGACCGAGAAGAATCCTAAATCCGTTCGCCCGCCCAAGCGAATGCTCGAACTATGAATGCCGTCTTTCGTTTTTGTGGTCGATGAGATGGCAAACGAGAAACCATGCGTTGGTTTTGTGGGACGCTCGCCTTTGCGAGCGGGTCGCGTTATCGTGACGGTGCCGCCCAAATAGCCACGATCGATCGCTACGATGCGCGTATGTTTCTTCGGTAGTACCGTTACCGTTTTTTTGGCGCCGTTGGGAAGAATCGTATGGGTGACGATAGCGCCCTTTTCGTGTGCCATATTGTCGAAGGAAAGATCGCTCGCGAGCGAGTGCGGCATCGCCATGCGGATAACGGCACTGACGAGTAATGCAACAGCCAGAACGATCGCCGTTGCGATCATCAACCTGCGCCCACGGAGCGCTGCAACGTAATCCACGGTTAGACTCCCTCCACGATCGATGCAGTCGCCGCCTTCGGCGCGACGGCATCTAAGAAAATATCCTCGAGGCTCAGATCGACTACGCGCAGCCCTTGCGCGCCGAGCGCGCTCATCCGTTCGGCGATGGCGTCGGGTTGCTCGGTAACGTAGGCGCGCAGGATGCGTCCGTTGCGCTCGAGCCGTGCGATGCGCGCGTCGCTCGCGAGGCCGTTGATGGAAAAGTCATCGCTCGGCAGGATGCCCTCGACGATTTTTCGCCCCGCCTTGAGATCGTCGACGACGCCTTCGAGGATGATGCGCCCACGCTGCATCACGGCAATCCGTTCCGCGGCGCGCTCGACCTGCCCGATTTGATGCGACGAAAAAACGACCGTCGTCCCCTGGGCTGCTTCGTTAATAATGAGATTGAGAACGGTGCGCTGGTTGACCGGGTCGAGGCCGCTGGTCGGTTCGTCGAGCAACAGCAGATCGATACGCCGCGCGAACGCGAGTGCGACGGCGGTCGCGGTACGCATGCCCTTCGAGAGCGCGCGCACTTTCTTCCGTTCGTCGCCGACGCCGAGTTGGGCGAGCAATTCGCGCGCGCGAGCGGGATCGAACCCGGAAAAATTGCTCTGCATGTACGCAATATGCTCGCGCACGCTCATCCAATCGTAGAGTACGCTCCGTTCGGGAACGTAGGCGATCCGTTCGAAGGCGCCCGGTTCGAGCGGCGCACCAGCGAAGAGCACGCGGCCGGCACTCGCACGGATTAGGCCGAGCACGCATTTAAAGGTCGTGCTTTTCCCGGCGCCGTTCGGCCCGAGCAGGCCGAAGACGCAGCCTTTGGGGATCTCGAGGTCGATGCCGTCGACCGCGGCGACGCTGCCGTACGTCTTGCGCAATCCGGCGATTGAAAGAGCGTTCATGATTCCTCCGGGAGCCAGCGATCGAGAGAAGTTTCGAAGAGTTCGGTAACGGCGGCGCGTTCAAGCCCAAGCGATTTTGCCGCGCGTACCGCGCCGTCGATCTCGCTGCGAGCGACATCGCGCCCGGCAGCGATGCTCGCCGAATCGGCGCTGCCGTTCGCCCGCACGAAGGAGCCGCGCCCCGAGGCGGTCTCGATCACGGCGTCGTGTTCGAGATCGCGGTAGGCGCGCGCCACGGTGTTGGGATTGACGGTGAGATCGAGGGCGAGTTGTTTGACGGTCGGCAGTTGCTCGCCCGGCGCGAGGAGCCCGAGCGCGACCGATCGTTTGACCTGCTCGATAATCTGCAGGTAGATCGGGATGCCGCTACGGGGATCGACGGTAAAAATGACCGGCATCGCGTCCTTTCCAGCGCCCGAGCGCTCGTGCTATTGTACTAGTTCACTAGTACAATAGCACGCATTTGAGCGAGGGTCAAGCGCGATCCGGAGGCTCCTCGAGCTCATCCACCGCAATGACTCGAAGCTCGGGAAAGGCGCGGCGATAGAATGCCGCGTCCCGGGTAACGAGCGAACCGACGGTGCGCGCATGCGCTCCGATAACGAAATCCGCGAGAATTCTTCGCGGGGCGTCGCCACCTGCGGCGCGCCGGCGACGAGCGTAGGCAGCGTAGGCATGCCCCGCCTCACGCCAGATCTCGGCCGTCAGCTGGAGATCGACGGCGATGCGCGCGGTGCGGAGGGCTTCGTCGAGATCGCTCGCAGCATGCTGCGGGCGCGCGTGGAGCTCCGCGTAGACGATGCCGCAAATCACCAGGCCGGCCCGTTCGCCTGCACGTTCGACCGCGCGCAGCGCGCGCTCTGCGCTCTCCGGGGTGCCCTCCTCGATATCGATGATGACGTTGGTATCGAGCGCGATCATTCCTCGATATCGCCGCGCATCGCGCGCACCTCAGCGTCAATCGCTTCAGGCGACTTTCCGCCCCCCCGCCGATTCCGTCCGACGAGCGGCGCGAGGCGCTCTCGCACCGAGGGCGGGAGCAGCACGATCGAGCCATCCTCGCTGACTTCAAAGCGAATGCTATCGCCCGGTCCCACGTTAAGCAGAGCGCTTACCCCCTTCGGCAGCGTCATCTGATTCTTACTCGTCAGCCGCGCGACGAACTCCTTACTTTTCATCCTTACTCAAGAATAGGCACGCGAGGCGCGCCGGTCAAGATCCCGTCTGGCGCAAAGGAGGCCACTGCATCGCTAAGTAAGCCTAGCGTATGACTGAAACGACGCACCCAGCCGCCGCGACGAGCACGGCGCTCACATCGCTTGCCGGCCGGGTCGGCATCGTCACCGGGGGCGCGCGCGGCCTCGGCGCGGCGATGACCAAACTGCTCGCCGACGACGGAGCGACCGTCGCGATTCTCGGCCTTCCCGCCGACGAGCCGCGCGCGCAAGAATTACGCGGCACCCTCAACGGTAGTGCGGAGCGCGTCCTCTTTTACGAAAGCAACGTCGGCGAATACGACCGTTGCGTCGCAGCGGTGAACGACGTGATCGCCAAACATGGCCGGATCGATTTTCTCATCAATAACGCCGGCATCACCGCCGATAAGACATTGCGGAAACTCAGCATCGAGGATTGGCATAAGGTCCTGCAGATCAATCTCTCGGGGCCTTTTTACATGACCAAAGCCGTCATCGAACAGATGATCGCGCAAAGCTACGGGCGCATCGTCAACATTAGCTCGGTGATCGGGCTCACCGGAAATATCGGCCAAGCGAATTACGCCTCGGCGAAAGCCGGTTTGCTCGGCCTCACAAAAACCGTCGCGCTGGAAATGGCCGGGCGCGGCATCACCTGCAACGCTATCGCCCCGGGCTTCATCAAAACCGAGATGGTCGCCGCGATGCCCGAAGCCGCGATCGCCGCCGCAACCGCGCAGACGCCGATCGGACGCATGGGCGAGCCCTCGGAGATCGCGCGCACGGTTCGTTTTCTCATCGATGAAAAGAGCGCCTTCATTACCGGCGCAACCTTCAATATCAACGGGGGGATGTTCATGTGATTGGCTCGATTCCGGTTGAAGAGTTTCAATACGCGCTCGACATGAGCGGGCTCGATCCCGCTTCACTCGGCGACGCGCTGCGCGCGGTGATCGCCGATGCGATGAGCGACCCGATGCGCATGACCACCTGGATGACGACGCTGGCGATGACGCAGCAGAGCATCGGTATGAATATGTTGCGCCGCATGAGCGGCGAGAGCGTCGATGCGGTGGCGACGCCGAACGACGGCGACAAGCGCTTCGCCGACCCCGCGTGGCGCGAGAATCCGATGCTCGCGGGAACGCTCGAGGAGTATCTCTCGCAAGCGCGCGCCTCGATGCAACTCATCGAAGGTTCGCGGCTTCCCGAAATGACGAAGCGCAAGGCGCGCTTTGCAATGCAGATGCTGATCGACATGTACGCGCCGAGCAACGTGCCGTGGATGAATCCAACCGTCATCAAAACGGCGATGGAGACCGGCGGCCAATCGCTGCAGCAGGGACTCGCAAATTACATGGATGACCTGCAGAACAACAAAGGCATGCCGCGGCAGGTGGATACGAGCAAATTCAAACTCGGCGTCAATCTCGCAGCAACACCTGGGCGTATCGTCTATCGCAACGAACTCATGGAACTCATCGCCTACGAACCGCAGAGCGCGACCGTGCATAAAACGCCGCTGCTCTGCAGCCCACCCTGGATCAACAAATACTACGTGATGGATCTCGCCCCCGGGCGCTCGTTCGTGGAATGGGCGGTGCGCCACGGCCACCAAACCTTCATGATCTCCTATCGCAACCCCGACGAGAGCCTCGCCAGCGTCACGATGGACGATTATCTCAAGCTCGGCCCCCTCGCCGCGCTCGATGCGATCGAAGCGATCACCGGAGAAAAGCAAACGAATATCGCCGCGCTCTGCCTCGGCGGCACGCTTTCGTACATTCTCCTCGCCTATCTAACGGCGCACGGTCAAGGCGACCGCGTCAAGAGCTTAAGCACGACGAACACGCTCATCGATTTCAGCGAACCAGGCGATCTCGGCGTCTTTACCGACGAAGCGACGATCTCGCGTTTAGAGAAAAAGATGAACGAGCGCGGATATCTCGAGTCGACCGAGATGGCCGGCACCTTCGATTGGATGCGAGCGAACGATCTGATTTGGAGCTACGTCGTCAACAACTGGTACATGGGCAAACAGCCGCCCGCCTTCGATATTCTCGCCTGGAACGGCGACAGCACGCGCATGCCCGCTGCGATGCATTCGCAGTATCTGCGCTCCTGTTACCTGCAGAACGCCATCGTCAAGCCCGGAGCGTTCAGCATTCTCGGTACCCCGATTGACCTCGGCACGATTCGCACGCCGCTCTACGTCTTAGGTGCGGAGAACGATCATATCGCTCCGTGGCGCTCGAGTTTCAAGGCGCTCGCACTCGTCGGCAGCACCGATAAAAAATATACGCTGACCAATGCCGGGCACATCGCCGGCATCGTCAATCCACCCGGCGGTAAAAAGAGCTGGCATTGGACGAAGCCGCAGGTCGCCGAGAATGAGACGGCCGATGGCTGGCTCGCAACCACCACCAAAGAAGAGGGCAGCTGGTGGGAGGACTGGGCGCGTTGGATCGAACCGCGCGGCGGCGCGATGGTGCGCCCGTACGATCTCCCCGGCGGCGAACCCGCCCCCGGCCCGTACGTGCAAAATCAAGTCGCCGCACCAATCGATCTTCCCGTGCGCAAAGCAGCGCCGACGCCTGCACCTGAAGCGAAACCAACGCCGAAGCCGGCAACGCCCGGCAGCGGAAGCGCGCATGGAGAGCGGAGAGCCGCACCCAAGAGTTCACCGAAGAACGGATCGAAGAACGCAGCAAAGAAAGCGAAGGGACGGCGATGAATTCCAAAGACGGCAGCGCCTGGAAAGGGCTCGGAGAATTCATTCGCAGCCAGCGCGAACTTGCGAACCTTTCGTTGCGCCAACTCGCGGATGTCGCGAAGGTCTCGAATCCGTATCTGAGCCAGATCGAACGCGGGCTCTATAAGCCCTCGGCCGAGGTTCTCAAAAGCATCGCGAACGCGCTGCAATTATCGGCCGAGACGATGTACGCGCAGGCCGGTTTACTCGATGACGACAGCAAGCCGACGACGAGCCAGAGCCTCGAACAGGCGATCCGGCTCGATCCGGCGCTGACGACCGATCAGAAAGAGACGTTGATTCGTATCTATCGCGGCTTTACGAACCGGGGGTAACGGGGGTGCGTTTGCAGTCGGCGTAGCTCGAGGGCTCCCACGTCGCGTTGCTCGCGCCGCTCGACCGCTCCCACACGTGTTCGAATCGATTCGCGGAATCGGCGGTGAAACGCTCGCGCACGAGAACGCGCGCGCTTCCCTGGTTCTGTATTCCGGTGAAGAGGATCGCGTTACCGACGAATCCCGGTGAAGTGCCCGAAAATCTCCATCCATTCGAACCAACGACGCTCACCGTCCAGAGCCCCGGCGCGATCGCGTAGGTAAACGTTTGATCCCAGGTACCGCTGCTCGCCGGATGCGCCTTCATCCAAGCTTGATGGAGAAGAACGTCGCCGTTGGTTGCGGTCGTAAAGGTGTCGACCACCTGCGAGCCGGCCGCGGTGACACAGTTCCAGGTTCCTGCGAATTGCGCGAGCGTCGGTTGCGGACTTGAGGGCAGACCCGAGTCTATTGACATCCGCGGCACGGCCGCCGCCGTTGGGCTCCATACGCTGCCGTCGGCGAAGGTTGCGCCGACGAGCGAACATTTCGGTTGCGGTTGGCGCGAAAACAAAAAATGCTCGCCGCCGCTAAAATTCCGGAAAAGATGTTTGATCTCGACATCGGGCGAGAACGTGCCTTTATCGACGATGATGACGTTGCGCCCATTGAGATGCACTTTGAAGCGCGCTTCGACAACCGGTTGTTTGGCGTCGTTTCGGAAATCGATATGCAGCGGGCCCACGGTCTTCGTCAACGGAAGGATACCGCCCGGGGAATAGTCGAGATGACAGTCTTCGACGGTAATCGGCGGCGTCGCGGCGGCGGGCAAGGGTGCCTGCGCGGCTGCGACCGAGGCGGAAAGGGCGGCGATGCTCAGTGCGAGCAGCGCGAAAAGCCTACGTCTCATAGACACACCCCATTCCACGCGTTTGCTTGCGTTGCCTCCTATAGCAACCAAATCAAGGAAGATCGTCAATCGCTCGGCCCAAGGTGCCGCACGCCCCCAGGGCGCATTCTAGCGGTGTGTCCGACGATCGAAGGGGGTCGTATCGTCGTTGGTTAGAGCGTAGCTCGACCACAACGATCTTCGTCTACAGCGCACTCATCGTTGCGTTTTTCCCGGCGTTTCATTTTGTGCTGGGCGCCACCCCCGGCGTGCCCCACGATTCGCTGACCCTGCGACTCGCTGCGGCAGCCGTTGCAGCTGCGGTCGCAATCGCCTTACTGCTCGTTCCAACGTTGCGCCGATACTCACCCGACCTACAGTTGCTCAACGTGCTGCCGACGATCGTCGCATCTCCGATCCTCGTCGTGAACAGCGGCAACAACCCGGCATACATCGCGGGAAGCCTCATCCTCGCAATCGGAGTCCAACAAGCGTTCTACCGCACGCGCGATTTCGTCATCGTCTGGATAACGACGGTTGGAGTGGAAGCGCTCTATTCAGCTTTGCGCGGCATCTTTTTTTCACCAGCGAATATCAACGCTCTCGCATTAACCGGTAGCGGCTTTTTCGTAGCGATGGCTGCCGGTATTCTCCGGCTACGCGTCCAGCGAAACGAACGCGAGTTACGATCGATCGTCCGCGACCGCACGCGCGCACTCTCTGAAGCGAATGCAAAGCTTCAGGAAATGAGTGTTACCGATCCCCTCACCGGGTTGCGAAACCGTCGCTTTCTCGCTCAGCACCTTGAGTTTGAGGTCGCTGCGGCACTGCGCCGCACCGGTGACGTCCCCGACGCCGACTTGCTATTTTTTCTCATCGACCTCGACCATTTCAAAGCCGTCAACGACACCTACGGACACGACGCAGGTGATTTAGTACTCATGCAAATGCGAGATCGATTGCAAGAGGTCTTTCGCGAATCCGATTTTCTCGTACGCTGGGGTGGCGAAGAATTTCTCACCGTTGCGCGCAGCAGCTACCGCGGTGACGCATGCGATATTGCCGAGCGCGTACGCGCGGCGGTCTCCGACCGCCCGTTCGCGCTCGAACGCGGTCAACTCATTCATACGGGTTGCTCGATAGGTTTCGCCGCATTTCCGTTCGTGCCGTTCGCGCCGCGCGCACTGAGTTGGATGCAGGTTGTCGCACTCGCCGACCGCGCGCTCTATCTCGCGAAAGAGCGCGGCCGCAATACCTGGGTCGGTGTCGCCGCGGCCCGAGGCATCGAAGAAGACGGGCTCGCCGAACGCCTCGCGATCCAAGGGATGGAGGCGCTCCGCAACGGCACCCTGGAGCTCTTGCTGCCATCCTCCCGCCCGCTACCGCCGCCCCGTCGGTTACGCCGCGTCGTGGAGTAGCCGGGCAGCCGGATACGTCGCTCCAAGGGGCCCTTAGTCAGCCCGAGTAGCCGCCGGAGGCGGCGTATCGAGGGCCATGTCTGGCGATTGCGAGGGCCGGGGAGTCGAGCGGCCCCTCGATACGCTTGCTTCGCAAGCTACTCGGGGTGACAGAGCCCCCTTCGTAAGCTACTCGGGGTGACAGAACTCTTCGCAAGCTACTCGGGGTGACAGAGCCCCCTTCGCAAGCTACTCGGGGTGACAGAGCCCCCTTTGTAAGCTACTCGGGGTGACAGAGCCCCCTTCGTAAGCTACTCGGGGTGACAGAACTCTTCGCAAGCTTCCCCAAGGCTTGACAGGCATCGCATCTGCTTGGTATACTTAGCGCACGTAGCAGCAGACCCCTCAAGGAGCAGATATGAGCAACGATTTCACCCAGACCCTCAACAAGATGCAAAGCGAAGCCCTCGACCTCGTCAAGAAGGCCCAGGACGCCAACGTCGAGAGCCTCCGCCAGATGCGCGAGATGCTCGGCCAGATCCCGACCACGATGCAGATTCCGAGCGTCGAGAGCCTTCCCTCGGCGACCAAGAGCATCGAACTCGGCTTCGAGTTCGCCGAGAAGTTCCTCGAGCTTCGCAAGGCCTACGCCCTGCAGCTCGCCGAGATCTTCACCGCGGCGCAGAAGGAAGCCACCGAGGCGACCGTGCGCGTTGCCAAAGCGGCGACCGCCAGCGTCAACTAAGCTCCGGGCCAACGCCCAAAAGCACTCGAAGGCTCGCGTTCTACGCGGGCCTTCGCTGTTTTGTGCGGAAATAATCGGGCATGCCTTTTGATTCGTTATCGGCCTTCGTTGACGCACTACGAAAGGCCGGGGAACTCCATACCGTCGATGCACCGGTCGAACGCGCATTCGAGATTCCCGAAATTACCGATCGCGTCGTCAAAGCCGGCGGGCCGGCGTTGCTGTTTCGCAACGTCATCGGCTCGCGCTTTCCCGTCCTGACCAACCAATTCGGCACGCATCGTCGCGCGGCGCTTGCCTTCGAGGCCACCTCGCTCGACGAAGTCGGCGAGCGCGTCCGGAAGCTCATCGATATCGCACCGCCGGGTGCGGGCATCGGCGAACAACTCGGCGCCCTGCTCTCGCTCGCGCCGTTGCGCAACGCTATTCCGAAGACCGTGCGCTCCGGGAGCGTGCAAGAGGTCGTCGTCGATCGCCCCGATCTCAACGCCCTTCCGGTCCTCACGACCTGGCCGCTCGACGGCGGCCCGTTCATCACCCTGCCGCTGGTGATAACGAAAGATCCGCGCACGAATCGACCCAACGTCGGCACGTATCGCATGCAGGTCTATAACGAGTGCGAGACCGGCATGCATTGGCAGCGACACAAACAGGGGCGCGCACATGCCGACGCGTGGGGCGAGCGCATCCCCGTCGCCGTCGCGATCGGCGCCGACCCGGTGCTCACCTACGCCGCAACCGCACCGTTACCGCCGGTGCTCGACGAATTCGCGTTCGCGGGCTTACTGCGCGGAAAGCCGGTCGAACTCGTGCAGGCAAAGACGGTCGATCTGAAAGTTCCCGCGCATGCAGAGTTCGTTTTGGAAGGCTATGTCGATAACACCGATCTCCGCACCGAAGGGCCTTTCGGCGACCATACCGGCGTCTACAGCCTCGCCGACCGATACCCGACCTTCCACGTGCAATGCATAACGCATCGCAAAAATCCGATCTACGCCGCAACGCTCGTCGGAAAACCGCCGATGGAGGACGCGTGGCTCGGCAAAGCGACCGAACGGATCTTCCTGCCGTTGTTGCAGATGGTGCTCCCCGAAGTCGTCGATATGAATCTCCCCGTCGAAGGCGGCTTTCACAACCTTGCCATCGTATCGATTCGCAAACAGTATCCCGGACACGCGAAAAAGGTGATGAACGCGCTCTGGGGCCTCGGGCACATGATGATGCTCACGCGCATGTTGGTCGTCGTCGATGCCGATATCGACGTGCAAGACGTCCGTAGCGTTGCATGGTTCGCCCTCAACAATCTCGCACCCGATCGCGACATCGTGCAGATGCCCGGCCCGGTTGACGACCTCGACCACGGTTCGTATAACGTCGCCTACGGCGTCAAGCTCGGCATCGATGCAACGCGCAAAAGTGCGAGCGAGGGCTACACGCGTGAATGGCCCCCCGATATCGCGAGTACGGCCTCGATTCGCAAGCGCGTCGGCGAACGCTGGCGCGAATACGGGCTCGACCGAATCGAAAAAAACCTCCGCCCCGATACCTGGAGCGGGCAAGGGCTCGATGCACTCGCGCATTTGTTGCGCTCTGCGCATGCACCGGAGAGCCCCTAGTGCGTGCGGCCGCGCTTTTCTTGCGCGAAATTCGCATCGAACATACACTCTTCGCGCTTCCGTTTGCCTACGTCGGCGCCGTCTTTGCAGCACACGGGCTGCCCAATCTCTGCGCCGTCGTATGGATCACGCTCGCGGTGCTCGGCGCGCGTACGGCGGCAATGGCTGCAAATCGCTATTTCGACCGTGATATCGATGCAAAAACCCCGCGCACCGCGCGGCGCGCCTTAGCGACCGGTGAACTCGCACCCGGCGTCATGCTCGGTGCGGTCGTCATCGGCTTGCTGTTGCTGCTGGTCGCCGCGTGGCAACTCAATCCGCTCTGCGTCGAGCTGCTGCCGATCGCCGCTGCCGGCGTCTTGCTCTATCCGCTCTGCAAGCGCTTCACCTGGATGGTCCACATCGTTCTCGGTGCAGTCGATGGGCTCGCACCGCTGGGCGCCTATATCGGCATCTCCGGCCGCGTCGACGCGACCGGCATCGCGCTCTTCGCCGCCGTCACGCTCTGGGTCGCGGGCTTCGATATTCTCTACGCGTTGATGGATCTATCCACCGATCGCGAGAACGGCGTCAATTCGATGCCGGTGCGTTTCGGCGAAAAGAGCGCGCGCCCGGCCGCGATTGCGATGCACGTCGGCATGTTCGCCCTGATCGCGTTCGCCGGGCGGATAGGCGGCCTCGGCGGGGCGTGGTATGTCGCCGGGCTCGCGGCAACGGCGGTGTTGATCGCATACGAATTGCGCTTGTTGCGTACGAGCGAGAATGTTTTCGTCCTGAACGAACGCGTCTTTTCGGCAAATATGATCTACTCCGTCATCTTTCTCGTCACCGTCGCCTTCGGCTTCGGCCGGCACGCATAAACGATGCGTCGCAGACGGTTTCTCGCAAGCGCGGCAGGCGCGCTCGCGATCTCCGGAGCTCGCGCCAGAGCGCAACTACAACCGGGCGGTTTTGCACGGCAATACAACATCGGCGTCAGCGTTCCGCTCTCCGGGCCTCTCGCTTCGATCGGAAACGAGATCGCGGCGGGCGTTCAAGCCGCGTGCGACGAGGCGAACCGCTTCGGGCCACCGACGCAATTTTTCGCCGTTCGCCGTTTCGACGATGGCAACGAAAGCGCGCTGGCAATCGGCAACGCACAGCTGGCCGCGAGCGATCCCAGCGTTGTCGGCGTCGTCGGCGACCTGAGCCTCGATGTCACGCTTCAAGCCGCACCGCAATATGCAAATCTTTCGCTCCCGCTGATCGTGCCGACCATCACCGGCGACGCGCTGACCAAGCGAGGGTATCGCAATATTTTTCGTTTACCGGCGCGCGACGAAGTGCAGGGCCAACTGATGGCGCAGATGTTGCTTCGCGTTCACGCACCGCCGCGCACGTTGGTCATCGCACCGAGCAAAGGCTACGGCAGCGCGGTCGCCCGCGGGTTCATCGACCAAGCCGGCGCCGACCATCACGCAACGGCGAGCGCGACGTTGGAGAACGGGCACCTGACGCTCGATCCACGAACCGCGAGCGTACTCGGCGAGGGCCCGCAACTTACCGTACTCTGCGGTACCGCCACCGAGCTCGGCCCCGTCGCCACGGCGATGCGTGCGCGCAACTATGCCGGGGCATTCGCCTGCGCGGAAGGCTTCTACAGCACGCAGACCTTGAAGGACGATGCAAAGGCGCTCGGGCCCGCGCTGGTCTTTACGACGATGCCGCCGATCGGTCGTGCGCCCTCGGTCGCGCAGCAACTCGCCGATTTACGGCGCAGCGTTCCCGCAGTCACGGCGTTCGTCGCTTTTGCCTATGCCGCAGCGCAGATTCTCATTCAAGCGGTGCAACGCACCCCGACCTATTCTCGCCCGGCGATGCTCTCGTTGTTGACCTACAACGGTTCGTTCCAAACTCTCGTCGGCCCGTTTACCTTCAGTTATACGGGCGACCCGACGCTACCGAATCTCTATGCCTACCGCATCGAAAAGGGAGCGTTCCATTACGACCGCGCCGCTTTCCTCGACGGGTTCATCCTCTAACTGAGGAACCCGGCGCCGCTCGGAGCCCCCGGGGTGCAGGGGCCCCGCAAAAACCAGGGGTTTTCCCGGATGAGGCGCGCACCCCGGCTCTGGCATGATCGGGGCATGGAAACGCCGCGCTACGCCTGGATCACCGATAACTATCTCAACGTGCTGGCCCTCAACGAGGCGCTCGCCGCCCAGCACCGCCCCAAACGCCCTCCGACGAAGCTCGCCGATCTCTGGGGCGAGAGCGATACCTGCGAGCTCATCTCCGGGGCGCATCGCTGCGCGCTCGAAGGGAAGCAGATTCGGCTCGAGGTCGAGGCGCTCGGGCAGCCCCTCCTTTTCGAGGTCGAACCACTCCGCTCGCCCGCGGGCGAGATCGTCGGCGCGAGCGGGCGGGCCCGCCTCGCCGAAACCGCCGAGGTGGCGATCGATCTCCCCGAAGATCCGCTCGTAGAAGAGATCGCTCAACTCGGGAGCTGGCGCTTCGAATTTTCCGCGCGCTCGACGCGCCCTTCGCTTGGGCTCCTGCGTTTGCTCGGGCTTCCCCTGGGCAGCGACCTCGGCGATATCCGCGCCTTCGATCATCCCGACGATCGTGCGCTCGTTCGCGCGGCGATCGAAGCCTCCGGCGATACCTATGAAGTCGAGCACCGTATCGTTCGTTACGACGGCGAGCAGCGGCACGTTCGCGAACGTGCGACGACCATTCGCGATGCATATGGTTTCTCGGTCGCCCGCGTCGGCACAATGCTCGATATCACCGCCATAAAAATGCGCGAATCATGGCTGCGCGATCTCGCTAACGTCGACACGCTGACCGGCTTAGGCAACCGCCGCCTGCTCGAAGAGCGCCTCGGGGCGGCGATCATGCGCTCGGAGCGCTTTGCGAATTCTTGCGCCATTCTCTTCCTCGATATCGACGATTTCAAAGGCATCAACGACACCTACGGCCACGCGGTCGGCGACGCCTATCTCGTCGAGTTCGCGCTCCGGCTCGCGCGCAACGTGCGCGCATCCGATACCGTCACGCGGCTCGCCGGCGACGAATTCGTTATCGTGCTCGAAGATTTAGAGAGCGAACGTGCCGCCGTTGAAGCCGCAGAGAAAATCGCCGCTGTGCTGCGCGAGCCGCTCGCCATCGGCGCGCTCAACATCGAGGTGCGCGCGAGTATCGGCCTCGCAGTCTCGCCGCGAGATGGTGAGAGCGTGAAAGAGCTGCTCGAACGCGCCGACCTGGCGATGTACGAGGCGAAACGCCGCGGGGGCGCCGGCATCAGCATCGGAGGCGGGCGCCTGTTAGCGAAGAAAGTACCGGCATGGTCGCCGAGATTGATCGAGGGAAAAGTCTCCTCTTCGAAGGACCGGCCTCGCTACGGCACCCAACCGAACGTCTCGCATTCTTCTTAACCCTGCTTTGGGCGTTCCCGGTCGCCGCAATCGTCGGCCTCTTCATTCACTTCTCCATCGGGCTCGCCCAGGTCGCGCTCTTCGTCGTCGGTGCAATGGTCTTCATCACGTTCGCACGCGGGCGCCTGATCGGTTCGAGCGTTCTCATTCACGAAGCGCAGAACCCCGAGATCTTCGCGATCGTTCGACGCCAGTGCGCCGCACTCGGTTTGCCGCTCCCGCTAGTCTTCGTGCGCCAAGATCCGCTGGTGCCGGCGGCGGCGATCGGTTTCGGCGAACCCTATTCACTCGTACTCTCGAGCGACTATCTCGAAGATCTGCGCGAGGACGAGCTCTCGTTCGTCATCGGGCGCCAGCTCGGGCACATTGCGGCCGGACACGTTCGCTATCAATCGCTGCTCAGCGTCAATGGAAACGAAAACGCACTCGTCTCGTTGATCTTCGGGCCGTGGCTACGACGCTGCGAATTAACCTGCGATAAAGTCGGCCTGATCTGCTGCGGCTCGCTCGATGCCGCATCGCGTGCGATCGCCATTCTTGCGCTCCGTGGATTCGGCCGCCAGGTCGATCTGCGGAGTTTTGCGACGCAGCAAGCCTCGATCGGCGACGATACGGTGCTGAAATGGGGCGAATGGCTCGGCTCGGAGCCCTACGCGACGCGCCGTATCGCCGAATTGACCACCTTTGCCGCGAGCACCCAATACGAGCGGTATGAGGAGTGGTTTCTTCGGAGCGAGGCGGTCGCCCCGATACCGTTACCGCTGCCGGGAAGCCGCAGGCTCGATCGCGGCGATCTTGCCGGGCGCGGGCGGCGTATCCTCGCTGCGGCGATCGACGTCGTGGTGCTTCTCGCGGCGAGTTCGTATTTCACTCTGCCCGTATCGTCGGGCTCGGTAAAAACTCCGCGCGCCGTCGTGGTGAACGGCCTTCCGAACGGCGCGAACGTCCAGCTCGGTCCATTGAGCGTCAGGATTCCCGCCGAAAAAGCCGCGCCCATCACTCCGAACGGCGCGAACGTCCAGCTCGGTCCATTGAGCGTCAGGATTCCCGCCGAAAAAGCCGCGCCCATCACATCGAGTGCCCCGACACCGGCGCCGACGGCAAGCCCCACGCCCTCGCCGCGAGAGCTCGCTGCAAGCGCCACGGCGCACCTGCAGGATGCATGGAACCGAACGCTGAGCGGGCTCGCCACACGCACGCTCTCATTCGGTTTCGTATCGTTTCTTTATTTCACCCTACTTATTTCCATCGTCGGGCAGAGTTTCGGCATGATGATTGCCGGGCTGCGCGTTTCGTCGCTCGATCTGCGCCGGCCGAGTTTCGGTCAGGCGCTAGCCCGCGGCATATTGATCGGTCTCTTCCACTGGCCGATCGCGTTGCTCGCGCCGTTCACGACCTGCTGGCTCCACGATTGGCTCACCAAGACGCGCGTCGTCGCCGGCGAACGGCTCATCGCCCGCGTCGCGAACGGCTAAGCGCCCACCCCGCAGCCGTTGTGCAAGCGGGTGAGATAATTGAAGAGCCCGACGGTCGCGACGATCTCTTCGAAGCCGTCGCGGCCGCAGGCTCGCAAAAGCGCGTTACGCAGGTTCTCGGGAAGCGCGCGCGGTTCGCGCGTTAACGAAACTGCCGCTGCAAGCGCGGCCCGTTCGAGCTCGGAAAACTTCGCGCTCGTCGCATAATTCGAAAGGTCGTGAAGGCTCGCCTCATCGACGCCGAGGCGCTTTGCCAAAGCGCCGTGCACGTCCATTCAATACTCGCAGGCATTGAGCCAGGCGACCATCACGCCGACGAGTTCTTTCGTACGACGCTCGGTCTCTCCGCTTGCGAGCAAAGCTTCAACGTGAGCGTCGAGCGTCGCGCGCGCAGATTCGTGGCCGCGTAGCGGCGATAGGCTCACGAAGAGACGCGCGGCGCCGAACGGTAGACCGGGAAACCACGCAAACTATCGAAGCGCGGGTCCATCTCGAAGGCGAGGTGCGTCGCCGTACCGGCATGCGCGAGGACTGCAAGCGCACTACCTCGTTTGCCGAGCGCCGCGAAAGCAAAGGCGAGGTCATCGCGGCCGACATCGCGCACGTCGGCACGTGCGAGCGCGAGCTCGTGCCGTGCCAGCGCGCGTTTACCCTCACGTGCGTAGAGGTCGGCGAGTAAGGCCGCAGCTTCGTTACGACAACTCGCGCAACGCTTCGAGAACGCCTTGAAGGTTATCGCGGCGAGGCGATCTTTCCCGAGCGCTTCCTGTGCGAGGCCAATGGTCGTCAACGTGTCAACTCGATGTGGATCGAGATCGAGCGCCTGGTGTGCGTAGGCAATAGCCTGGTGAAAGTGGCGATCGAAATATGCCGCCTGCGCGAGCCACGCCGTCGTTGCCGTCGATAGCGGATCGAGGCGTGCTGCGAGGCGCAAGTCGCGATACCCGGCCGCGGCATCGCCGTTATTCAAGCGCAATATACCGAGCCATTCGCGTGCCGGCGCATCTTTGGGCGCGAGCCGCACCGCTCGCGTCAACAATCTATTTGCACGCGGGAAATCCCGCCGGTCGAGCGCAATCGCACCGAGCGCAGCATAGGCCTCACCGGCGCGGGGATCGATGGCGATCGCTTTCTTCGCATCGAACCCTGCAGCGGCAAAATCGTGCGATGCGACGCCGTATCCGTAGTCCCCCATCATCGCTTCGGCGGAAGCGAGAGCCTCGTACCCGCGGGGATCGTGCGGTGCGAGCGCAACCACCCGGTGGAAATAGGAGAGGCTGCGCAGCAGGCTCGTCTGGCTCCGTTCGTTCCAGTAGTAGCGGCCGAGCGCGTAGAGGCGCTGTGCGGTAGGTGGAAGGACGCGCGTCTGAGCGTCGCCTCGAAGCGCCACCACGCGCAAGCCGAGCAATCCCAGCACCAACGCGGCGGCGATCGCGGCGGAGGGCACCCAACGGCGGCGCTGGGAGAGAGGGGGGGCAGGAGAGGCCACGGGAGCGGCCACGGAGCTCTGCGCAGCGCGCGGTGCGATGGCGGCGACGAAGCGATAGCCACGGCGGGGGAGGGTCTCGATGACCTCGCCGTCCCAATGGGCGCGCATCGTCTTACGCAACACGTAGATATTCTGGGAGAGGCTCGCTTCCTCGATAAAGCCCTCGGGCCAGATCCGTGCGAGCAGTTCCTGCTTCGAGAGAATCTCGGCGGGGCGCTCGGCGAGCGCGAGCAGCGTCTCTACCACCTTGGGGCCCAAGGCGAGCTGGGTACCGTCGGCGCTGAGAACCAGCCGCTCGACGTCCAGCTCGAAGGGGCCGAACATGAGTCGTTCCACGAAAGTTACCTCACCTATAGTACGCTTGCTTCCACCCCAACGTTTCACTCCCCCCGGTTTTTGGGCGCGAGCCCCCTTGAGGGGTGATATCCGCAGCCCCCGTGCCCCCGGCGGCCGTGCCGCCGGCGCCCCGAGGCTCGCCGACGTAGGTCGCCCTATACTGTGCGAATTTTCCCGTCTTTGCATGCGATTGTCACACGTTATTCATCATTCATTCATCTGCAATAATTATTCTTTTGAAGTGAAACAAATATCGTAGAGTGCACGTACTAGGGGATGTACGTTAGCGCTGCGATTCGCGCAGAGCGAAGCGAAAACGAAAGGGATGTTTATGAAAGCGACTTCGGAATCTACCGCAACGGTAGTCGAAGCACAAGAGCCGGTAATCTCGATGACGCGCGTTATCGAAACGACGCAGTTCGGAACGGGATTCAGTGGCTGGGGCCCGCGCGTATCGGGTTTCTCCGCCGTACTCAAACGGCTCAACTAACGACGGAACGTCGATAAAGTTTCCTCGCCGGCGGCTTGCCGACGACGAGGGAAACCGGGTGCGAGCGACCTCCACCGCACGCACCCAAACCCTCCTTCAGGAGAGTGCAGCAGGTCATAGGGGAACGATCGAATGGTCGTTCCCCTATGATTTTCTTCACACCGGAAACTTCTGGCGCGCTCTCTCGGTAGGTAGCACCGAAATGGAGGTTTCGTATGCTTGTTGTTACAACGCCGACGGTCGCCGGATCGCGGATTCGCGAGATGAAGGGGCAAGTCTTCGGTATCGTCGTTCGCAGCCGCGGTCTCGGCGGAAATATCATGGCCGGGCTTCGCTCGCTCGGCGGCGGTGAGATCACCGAATATACCGAGATGCTCGAAGAAGCACGCCGCCACGCAATCGATCGCATGGTGCAGAACGCCCAGCAGATGGGCGCGAACGCGGTGCTTGCGATGCGCTTCGATTCCTCCGAACTCGGGCAAATGATGAGTGAGGTCGTCGCGTACGGCACCGCCTGCATCATCGAACCGGAGGCCTAAGTAATGCTAAAGCGCGTGCTTATCACTGCCGCAGCGGTCTTCGTCCTCGCGGGAGCGACCCTGTTTCTCGGTAGCTATTACTTGTGGCCGCTCGCGAGCGAGTGGTTCCTTATCGGTGCCGTCGTGCTCGTCGCGATCATCTTCGAAAGTTCGCGATATCGACCGCTCCTCGATCGCAGCGCAGCGGGCTGGGAATCGACCGGCGAGCGCTTCATCGATCCGACGAGCGGAAAACTCGTCGAAGTGCGCTTCAATCCTGAAAGCGGCGAACGCGATTACGTCGAGGTTCCACCCCGATAATCGACGGCAGGGTACGAAGTTCGTGCACCGTCGAGAAAAGGCGCTCGGCGCCCGCTTCGACGAGCTTCCGTTCGCTGCCATATCCCCAGAGGAGGCCGAAGGCCGAGACTTCGTTCTCGTGCGCCGCGCACATATCGTGCGAACGGTCGCCGATCATAGCGGTAGCAACGTCGCCGAGCCCCTCTCGCTCGAGGAGCCACGCGAGGAGTTCCGATTTACTCGTGCGCGTTCCATCGAACTCGCTTCCGTAAATTCCAGTGAAATATCGGTCGAGCCCAAACGCGCTCGCAATTCGATCTGCGTAGATCTTCGGCTTCGAGGTACAAACGAATAGCGAGGCTTCGGTGCTCAACTCGGCGAGTACCGCGGATATCTCCGGATACGGCGTTGCCTCGAACAATCCGATCTCACTGTAGCGCTCTCGAAAGTAGCAGACGGCGCTCGTCGTCAACGAGAGGTCGGGGCCGAGCAGTCGCTGGAACGCATCCTGAATCGGTGGGCCGATAAACGCTTCGAACGTCATTTCGTCCACTCCGGCGACTCCAAGTCGCTCGAGGGTAAACGCAATGCTTCGCGAGATCCCGGGATACGGATCGATCGACGTGCCGTCGAGATCGAAGCAAATGGCGCGCGCGGTGCGGTTCGCAATAGAGGTGAAGGGGCGCACTATTTGTTCCTTGAAATACTAGGCGGTGAACCGTATTTCGACGACTATTTTTCTTTTTCTCTGCATCCTTACCGGTGGCATCGGCTTGCCCTCCACAGCGCGAGCGGCGGTGGCGGCGCCAGCGTCCTCAGCGGATGCTGCGAACGCCTCTCCTATACGAATTTCAAAGTGCACGTCGTATTTCTTGCTGAATCTCGGTAAAACGACGGTAGAGAGCGGCGCGAATTTCGAAAACGTTGCCAAAAAGCCGATAACCGATCTGCTATTTCAGTTTACCCTTTACGATCCGTTCGGCGATTCTATCGGTTCGTTTTATAAAATGGTACAAGGGACGTTCTCTCCCGGCGTTTTCATCCAGCACACGCACGCCGTTTCCGGCTGGAACGTCCCCATGTGGGAGACGCCGATCGGCGAAGTTCGCAACCTTCGCAACGGGAAGCGAGCGATTCGCTTTGCCGGCGACCCTCCGACGATCGGCCGAACCACCTGCACCGTGCTCGCGGCCCGTTTTAGCGATGGAACGATCTGGAAAGAGCCGGGCTTCGTGCGCCCCTAAGCGCCCCCGCGGCTTATCTTCGCTCCTCTCCCTTCCGGTCACCGTGGTCGAGGAATCCGGCGCGGCGTTCAGAGGCGATAATTCCAAAGCACTTTTTCCGCACGCGCGGCCTTGCGTAGGTGCTCGTCCGCAGTTGCAATCGAAAACCCGGATTGCAGCGCGAGGGCAAGATATGCAGCGTCATAGCCGGTAAGTCCATACTCATGGGCGCTCGATAGGATAACGTGCGGATTGGGAAGCTCCACCGTTAAGGCAAGTTCCATAATATCGGTGAGGGCTGCCGACGCGTCACTTGCAGAGATGCGCTTTCGCCGCTCGGCTTGCAACAAGCCGTTGACGACTTCGGTTTGAAAGTTCCCCGGAACGTAACCACCGCGTTCGCTTACGTACGTCCGCGCCGCAACCGCTTCCGCGCCGATCTCATCGGCGAGAATCCAGCGCAGCACCATGCCCGCATCGACAACGATCACGAGCGGCCTTCGTCGATGAGCGACCGGATATCGAGATCCTCGAGCTTCCCTTCTGCGGCGAGTCGCGACCGCAGCGCCTCCAAGCGCGCAGCGGCCCTCTTGCCGCGTTCGACGCTCGCGCTTTTCACTGGCCCAATCTCGGCAACGGGGCGGCCATTTTTCGTAATGATCGTCGTTTCGCCGCCGAGCGAATCGGCGATCAATGCCGAAAAGCGCGTCTTCCCCTCAAATACTCCAACGGTTTTCATAGATCTAGTCTACCAGCTGGTTGGTTTTCGGACAAAAACGCGACGCCACGATGCCACTTGGTGCCCAGGAAGGGACTCGAACCCCCACGGTGTTGCCACCACTGATACCTGAAACCAGCGCGTCTACCAATTCCGCCACCTGGGCACGGCCCGCCTTCATTCGCGCCCGCGCAGCACCGCCCTCTGTGGAGCCCAGTGCGCCCGGGAGCTGCCCTGAAGCCTTCGGCGATCTTCCCGTGTCCCTAGCCGACGAGCCCTATGATTCGAAAACTCGCGCCGATCCTCGGCATCACGTTTATCGATATCCTCGGTTTCAGCATGCTGATTCCGATGCTGCCCTATTTCGTCACCCACTTCGGGGCGGCGCCGGTCGTCGCAGGATTGCTCTTCACGACATTTTCGCTTTGCCAGCTCGTAGCGGCACCGCTCTGGGGGAACGCCTCAGATCGCCTGGGGCGCAAATACGTGCTCATCATCAGCCAGATCGGCGCGACGATCGGCTGGGCGATGTTGGCGTTCGCACCGAACCTCATTGTCGTCTTCATCGCTCGCGTCGTCGAAGGGCTCTCCGGCGGGAATATCAGCATCACGCAAGCCTACGTCGCCGATCTCGTCGCTCCGAACGAACGTGCGCGCGCCTTCGGATATATCGGCGCGACGTTCGCCGGCGCAATGGTTTTCGGGCCGGTCGGCGGCGGCTTGCTATTCGCGCGCTTCGGTTTTACCGCGCCCTTTCTTGCCGCAGCGGGGCTGCAATTCATCACGCTGATGGTAACCTATTTTATGCTTCCCGAATCGAAACCAAAACCCGATGAATCGGAGGCGCGCGTCGGTTTCGGCGACGTTCTCGCAACCCTCCGCAACCCGCACCTCGCCCGCATTCTTCGCCAAAAGCTCGCGCTCTCGCTCGCACTCTACGGCTACTACAGCGTTATCGCTCTCTATCTGCAAGGGCAACTCGGCTTCACGCTCTTTCAGACCGATATCGCTTTTGCCGTCTATGCCGCCTTCACGGTCTTGGTCAATGCGGTGCTGATCGGGCGCGCATCGGAACGCTTCGGCGATCGGCGGATGTCCACGCTCGGGCTGGCACTCCTGGTTGCAGCGCTCGCACTTCTGCCGTTCATCCACAATCTGGCAATGCTCGCCCTGGCGTATGCGAGCCTCACCATCGGCGTCGGTTTTGCAAATACCGGTATCACGGCGCTCATTAGCGCGCTCGCCTCCGAACGCGAACAGGGCACGGTACTGGGCGTAAGCTCCTCGCTCGACTCCGTTGCCGGCGTCATCGCTCCGCCGATCTCAACCGGCATGCTGACGCGCTGGGGAAGCCCCTACGCGGGCGTCGAGTCGCTGCTCTTCGCCGCTATCGCTCTCGCACTTGGGTTGCGCACCGGGCGTCCTCCGCTCAGCGCGCGCGTAGAATCGTGATAGCGGCCGCGAACGCGACGCACGCCGCGACGATGGCGATCAAACCAAGAGCGCTCGCGATTCTGGAGCGCCGTCGCAGTTTGCCTCGCTCGTCTTCATTCGTCTCAGCCACAATGGCTCTGCGTTAGGCACGGCGACGCATCGTGCCTCCCATCGATTCCATCGGCATTCTCGCGGCGCTTGCGCTCGCCGCCGTTGCGTTCTTTATATCGCGGCGGAAGGAGAGCAACCCCTACGCCGACGAGGTCTATGCGATGGCGCCCCGCAACCACCGTCGATATGCGGCGACCGGCCTTCTCTTCGCACTTGCGATTTCAGCGGCGCATTATCTGCACCTTCCCGCTCTTCCGCTCGTTGCCGTGCTAACGCTCGTCATCGTGTTTTACCTTACCTCATTTCTACGAGGTTTCTCCGATGTCTGATCGCTTTCGTTTCTCGCCGCGCCCGAATCGTGCCGCTGAAATTCCCTGGCATGCTTGGGGGGCGGAGGCTTTCGCTCTCGCACGCTCGAGCGATCGCCCGATATTACTCTCGCTCTCTGCGGTCTGGTGCCATTGGTGCCACGTCATGGATGAGACGAGCTACTCCGACCCCGAGGTCATCACCGCGATCGCACGCGATTTCGTGCCGATCCGCGTGGATAACGACGAACGCCCCGATATCAACGCTCGCTATAACATGGGAGGTTGGCCGACGACGGCATTTCTCGCTCCCGACGGCACCATTCTCACCGGCGCCACCTATCTGCCGCCGCCGGCGATGCGCCAAGCACTCGAACGCATCGCGCATTATTACGCGAACCATCGCGATAAAATCGAGAGCATGATGCTCGAAGCTCAGAACGAGGCGGGTGGAGCGCCTCCCACAGCGGATATCGATGCAAAGGCTCCTGACTTCGTTTTCGATCGCGCTCGTGAAAGTTACGATGCACGTAACGGCGGGTTCGGCGATGCGCCGAAGTTTCCGCAATGCGATCTGCTCGAGTTTCTCCTCGACGATGGGCTCGCGGGCAGGCACGAATCGCTCGCCATGCTCGTCAAGACGCTACGCGCGATGGCAGGAGGCGGCAGCTACGACCACGTCGAGGGCGGCTTCTTCCGCTATTCGACGACGGCAGATTGGTCGGTGCCGCACTTTGAGAAGATGGCTGAAGATCACGGTGCCCTGCTGCGCATTCTCGCTCGCCTACTCGCCTACGAAAACGATGCCGCGTTGCACGCCGCTCTGCAGCAGAGCGTTTCGTACGTTCGAGCGACGCTCTACGACGAAGAGCGTGGCGTCTTTCGCGGAAGTCAAGATGCCGACGAGCGCTATTTCGCACTGAACGCAACGGAACGAGCGAAGCACGAACGGCCCTTCGTCGACCCGACATCGTACACCGCGTGGAGCGCGGCGCTCGCTGGTGCCTTCGCGCAGCTCTCCCTACTTAGCGGAGAGCGGGAGCTCGCGGCGATTGCCGAACGCGTACTCGATACGCTCGACCGCCGCATGCGTGACGATCGGGGGCTGATGCTGCGCGTATGGCGAGCCGGAGAGGAGCCTCGCGTCCACGGCATCCTTGCCGACCAGTGTGCCGCGATCGCTGCGTTCCTCGATGCGTATGAAGCCTTGGGCGAACCACGTTTCTTCGAACGCGCGGATCGGCTCGCGCGCGCGACGCTCGCCGCCTTTGCCCCCGATGGTGGAGCCGCCGCCGATCGAATCGCGGGCGACGACGATCTCGGGCGCCTCGCACTGCGCGATCGCCCGCTCGCTGAAAACTCATCGCTTGCACGGTCGCTGCTTCGTATCGCCGAAATCACGCAACGAGACGAGGAGCTCGCACGCGCGCGTGCGATTCTCGCGGCCTTCGCCTCTACCTATCGCAACGCAGGGCTCTTCGCTGCGAGCTACGCGCGTTCGACGTCGTTAGCGCTTGGCAAGCGTGCTCGGCTCTCGCTCTCGGGCAGCGCCGCCGAGACGCACGCGTGGCGCCGTGCCGCACTCTCGCTCGGCGCTCCCGAACTGAGTATCTACTCGGAGCCTGCCGACGGTGCGCGCACGCCGACTGCAACGCTCTGCATCGGCACGCTCTGCGGCGCGCCGATAAGCGACCCGAGCGCGCTCGGTGCCGCCTACCACGCGTTGCGCGAAGCTGCTACGCGGACGACACCGACTAGTTTCCCGGGCGGATGAACGCGTTCCAGTACCAGCACCCCCAGAGCCCAACGAAAACCGAATAGAGGATCAGCGGATATCCCCACCGTGGGATCCCGCGCCGAAACGCAAGCAACATCAAGACGGCGGCAAACGGCTCGAAATCAAGCGCATGTCGCATGCCGAATTGCGCGAAGCCATTGACGTAATAGACGAGGTTCGGTAACCAGGCCGCAAGCAACATCAGCCAGAGCACAACCGTATCGCGCAATGGTTTGCGCGCCCACGCAATGAGGACGAGCGCCGGAGAGGTCCAGGTGAGTGCGACCCCCGTCATCTCGGGGCGCAGATACGGAAAGCCGGAGAGCACGGTGGGCATCTGTAGGAAAAACGATTGCAGCTGATAGCTGAGATAGCGCAGTGCGAAGGGCGACCCATACGGGCTTCCAGCGGGATCTTGATGGAACCACATCGAATACCCGATATCATCCCACGTTCCCCAGCGACCGAGATTGTAGGCGACCCAGAGCGCCGCGACCGGAACCGCGACCGCGACGAAACCGATTAGCCGCGAGCGCCATGCGGGGTGCAGCCGGAACGCAGCATCGTCGGATGCGAGTAGAAGCGCGAGGACGAGCGGCGCAATGATGACGAGACTGAATCGCGATTCCACTGCCGCTGCGAGATAGAGTGCGACCAACCAACCGCGTCGCGCGGTACGGAGTTCGAGCCAAAGGAGCAACGTAAAGGCGAATGCACTGACGTTGGCGATAAACCACACGTCGCCAAGCATCGCCGCCCACAGCAAATCCGTGCCCGCGAACGTGAAGGCCGCAACCCAAAGATTCGCGCGAGTATCGAGGCCGTAGCATTCGCCGATACGCCAGAGCGCACCGATTGCAAGCCCGCCAAGAGCGCAGGCAAGAAGCGTTTGGTTCGCCGCCGTGCCGAAGAGCGCAACAAACGGCAAGAGCAGAAGCGCCGGAAACGGCGCCTCGATAACGTAGTGCGCGCCATGGTAGGCGAGGGCGTCGATATATGGACCGGGCCAGTCGATGGCGAGTCGCCCATGTAAAAAGGCCTCGGCTAGCAGGACGTAGTTGTTATAAGGCGTCGAGCGCCCGTGCGAAAAGATCCACGCGACCACAAACGCCGCGCAGCCGGCGAGAACGCTCGGCTGAAGCGCGAGGCGTTTAAATGGGAGGGAGCGTAGCACTCGGAAGTGGTTGCGGAACGCGGAACGTGGTCTCGGGGAGCGAGCGCGGGAAGCTGCAATCGCTCCATACGATACGCTCGTTCGCCGGCTTTCCGTTGACTCGCCCGGTCACGTAGGCCTCGTAGGGAACCCAAAAGCGACCGACTGCGTGGTAGAGCACCGCACCGTGCCCGACGGCTCCATCACCCGATGAGGTAAACGCAATCGCGCTCGGGAGAAAACGTCCGCTTGCGATCGTAAACCCGGTAATCGAAAAGCGCGAGTTCGGCGCGAGTGCGGTTGCTTGATAACGATACTGAATACTCTTTCCGACCTTGTGCGCCGAGAGAAAGAGTATCTCGTAATCGTGCAGCGTCGGTGCGAGCCGGTCGATTGAGTAACGATCGGCGCGATGCGCGATGACGATCGATTTTGCGCGCACCGGAATGCCCTGCGAGGCGAGGAGGCTATCGCGCACGAGATCGCCCTGGCGGTAGAGCAGATGCTGTTGCTCGATCTGCACCGGGCCCGCCTGTGAGATCGAATATTTACAGATCGATGCGGTCGGCATGGCGAGCGATTCCATCGCGCGAACGTACTCGCGAAGCACCACCTGCGAGTCTTGGCGCTGCGGCGCAGCTGCAAGGGCGAGTAACAGCGTGCCCGCACAGGCGAGGGCAAGCGTCGCCCGGCGCCCGATCACGTTCCCGAAAGCACGGCGGCTCGCATCGCCGCGAGTGCCGCCGGAGCGCCCGCAACATTCTTTCCGCCGCCCTGCGCGTGCGCGGCCTGCCCTCCGCCCTTCCCGCCTAGCACCGGCGCGACGAGTTTGACGAGATTACCGCTGTGAATGCCCGCAGCGATCGCATCTTCATCGGCGCTTACGAGCAGATTCGCGCTCTCGCCATCGGTGCCGATCAGCGCGATGGTGCCATGCTGCATCCGCGACCGAATCGCCGCACTGAGATGGCGCAACGCCTCTGCATCTGCCTCCGGCACGATCGCTCCGACGAAGCGCCGTGCACCCTCGCCTTCAGCGGCCTCGCAATAGCGAGCGGCATCGGCACCGGCAAGGCGCGCCTTCAGTTGGCCGAGCGCGCTTTGCAGATCGCGCACTTCGCGCTGCAGGCGTGTGACGCGCTCGCCGAGTTCTTCGGGGTTGGTCGCCAGCGTGCCGGCGATCGTGCCCACGAGTTCTTGCTGCTTCGTGACGAACTGCTCGGCAGCTTCAGAGACGCAACTCTCAATGCGGCGCACGCCGCTGCCGATCGACGATTCGTTGAGGATGAGAAAGAGCCCGAGTTCGCCGGTGGAATGCGCGTGCGTACCACCGCAAAATTCAATTGAAGGCCCGGCCTGAACCACGCGTACGCGCTCTCCGTATTTTTCGCCGAACATCGAAATCGCTCCGGATTGCTTGGCTTCCTCGAGCGGCAGTTCGCGCGTTTGCAGCGGAGAATCGTCGCGAATCATACGATTGACGCGGTGCGCGACCTCGCGACGTTGCTCCGGGGAGAGCGCTCCTGCAGCCCATCGGAAATCGAATCGCATGCGATCGATGCCGACCCAAGAGCCGGCTTGGCTGACGTCATCGCCGAGCACATCGCGTAACGCGCGCTGTAAGAGGTGCGCCGACGTATGATGGCGGCGAATCTCACGCCTCCACCAATCGTGTACCACCGTCGTAACGCGCTCACCGACGCGCAACGTTCCGCTACGAACGATACCGATGTGTACGATCGCCTCACCGAGCGCCTGTGTATCTTCGACTTCGAAGACGGCATCCTCGCCGAGAAGGAGGCCGCGGTCGCCGATCTGTCCGCCACGTTCGGCGTAAAACGAGGTCGAATCGAGCACGAGCCGGCCGCGCGACCCGCCGGTGAGCTCTTGGGTGGTCTTTTGGTCGGCGTCGAGCATCGCGACGATGCTGCCTTCACCTTCGAGGCCATCGTAACCGGTAAAGAGGCTCTTCACGGCTGGCAATTCCGCAAGGGTCACCACCGCGCGTTTTGCCGCGGCATCGCTGCGTGCTCGATGTCGCTGCGCCTGCATTTCGGTCTCAAAAGCGGCGGTGTCGATCGCGACGCCGCGCTCTGCGGCGATCTCGCGGCTGAGTTCGATCGGGAAGCCGTGCGTGTCGTGCAACGTGAAGGCATCTTCGCCGGAGATCAGGCGCGTGCAATTTTCATTCGCTTCTTCGATCATACGGTCGAGGACGGCGAGCCCTCGTTCGAGCGTGCGATTGAACGCATGCTCTTCGCGTTCGAGTGCCGCGATTATTCGCGCCGTATTTTGCCGCAGTTCGGGATAACCGCTCGCAAGCGAGTCGACGACCGCCGGCACGAGCCCGGCGAGGAAGCCATCGGGGTAGCCCAGCAGGCGCCCCTGGCGGATCGCGCGACGAATCAAAAAGCGGAGTACGTAACCACGGTCGCTGTTCGACGGATAGATGCCGTCGTTGATAAGGAACGTCACCGCGCGCGCGTGGTCGGCGATGATGTTTTGCCGTACGCGCTGCTCCGCGGGCGCAAGCGAACTCGAGCGAGGTTGCGGTTGTGCCGAAACGAGATCGAGAAAGAGATCGGTCTCGTACATCGAGGCCTTGCCGTTGACCACCGCGAGCATCCGCTCGAGCCCGGCGCCGGTATCGATCGATTTACGCGGAAGATCGGAGAGCGTACCGTCGGCAGAACGATTGAACTGCTGGAAAACGACGTTCCATATCTCCACGAAACGATTGCCGAGATTCGGTCCGATATCCTCGGGGCCGCTCGCGAAGGTTTCCCCGATGTCGTAGAAGATCTCCGTCGATGGGCCGCAGGGGCCGGTCGGGCCCATCGTCCAGAAATTATCGTCGTCGAAACGCGAGATGCGCGCCGGATCGAGGCCGATCTCCCGCTCCCAGATCCCCGCCGCTTCATCGTCCTCGGTGTGCACCGTAACGTAGAGACGCGCCGGGTCGAGGTGCACCACGCGGGTGACGAACTCCCATGCCCAAGCGATCGCTTGCGGCTTGTAGTAGTCGCCGAAACTAAAATTGCCGAGCATCTCGAGAAAGGTGCCGTGCCGGCCGGTACGCCCGACATTCTCGATATCGCTCTTCGCGCCGGCTACACGCAAACAACGCTGCACGGTGACCACACGCGGTGCGGGCGCCGGTTGTTCGCCGAGGAACGCCGGCACGAATTGCTCCATCCCCGCGATCGTAAAGAGCGTCGTGGACATCTCGTCGGGGATCAAACTCGCCGAGGGAACGTGTTTGTGCTCTCGGGCAACAAAGAAATCGATCCACGCTTGGCGGAGTTCTTGGCTCGTCATCGGCATAGGCACCCCGTATGGTAGCAGAGAGCTGAGACTTCCGCTACGACGGTGGTGCCAGCAATGCGCGCAGGCGAGCCAGCGCCCGGTGCTCGATCCGCGAGATCTGCATCTGCGAGGTGCCGAGCCGTTCGCCGACCTCGCGCTGGGTCTGCCCTTCGAAGTACCGCAGGCGCATCACGACCCGTTCCCGCCCCGGGAGCCGTTCGAGCGCCCCGGCGATCTCCTCGCGCTCGGGGAGCCGTTCGAGCTCGCCGTCGGGGAGCCCGATGCTCGGGGCGAGCCGGCGTTCGCCCTCCTCGCTCTCGAAACCGGCGTCGAGCGAGAGCGGAGCGAGCGCTCCCCCCGCCTCCATCGCTTCGAGCACCGCCTCGACCTCGACGCCGAGCCGTTGCGCGATCTCCGTGGGGGTCGGTGTCCGCCCCAGATCGGCGGTGAGCCGATCGGTCGCACCGCCGATGGCGAGCGCGAGTTCTTTCAGCCGGCGCGGCACGTGCAGCGCCCAGCGTTTATCGCGAAAATAGCGTTTTAACTCACCGAGAATCGTCGGGGTAGCGAACGTCGCGAACTGTGCGCCGAACTCGGGTTGGTAGCGGTCGACGGCATTGATGAGCCCGAGCGTAGCGATCTGCAGGAGATCGTCGTAGGGCTCGCCGCGGTCGATGAAGCGTTTGGCAAGGTAGCGCACGAGCCCCAGGTGACGTTCTACGAGCCGCGATCGCAGCTCCGAACGTGCGCGAACGACCTCTTCGGTATCACCGGCCTGCTTTAAAGCCAGGAAACGCGCAAGCAGCGCCTCTGCCGACTCTTCATCGCTCATCGATTTCTCGATGCAAGTTATCGGCTGCTATCGCCAAGCCGCTTAAACATCGTCAACACGGTGCCGCTATCGGCCTCGACGCGATACTCTACTTCATCCATCAAGGCACGGATGAGATAGACGCCCAAGCCGCCGACGCGCGGTTCGCCGAGATCGCGCGAGCGAATGCGCTCGGCTTCGGTGCCGATTCCAAAATCTCGCACGATAATTTGCATGCCGTTGTCGTAGATACGGCAGGTGATGACGATTTCGTCGCTCTCTCGCGCGTGTTGTATGGCGTTGGTACAAGCCTCGGCGACCGCGAGTTTGAGATCGGCAATCTCATCGACGTTGAAGTGCATGCGTGCCGCAACCGTGGCGACGGCGAGCCGTGCGAGCGCGACCCATTCCGCACGAGACGGGATGCGAACTTCGATCTCGGAAATCTCGGCTCCGACATCGCGCGCCTGCATCATTTCAATGCGTTGACCGCTTCGTCGACGCTGTCATAGATATCGAACACTTTAACGAGTCCGGTAATATCGAATATTTTTCGCGTCTGCGGGTTGGTGGAAACGAGCGTTACGGCGCCTCCGTGCTCGCGCACGCGTTTAAGCCCGCCGATAAGAACGCCAAGCCCGGTCGAATCGATATACCGAACGTTCTGCATGTCGATCGCAAACGTATAGGTGCCTTTATCGATGAGTTTGCCGATGAAATCCTTCACCTTCGGCGAGGTATAGACGTCGATCTCTCCGTCGAGCGAGACGACCGCGATCGAGCCATTCACCGAGCGCACCTGCATATCGATCTCCACGCGCGCCACTACGCTCCGTCCGTCCGCTGCTCGGGATGCTCGCCCTCGGAATGGTTACCCCCGGCCGCACGCGCCTGCTCGAGTATCGTACGGCCGCGTTCGTAGAGATCTGCGGCATTGCTCTGCCACGCTGCGGTCGCCTCACCGACGCGATCGCGAAGATCGCCGGTCGCATCGACGGCCTGGTTGCTCGCCTCGCGCGCTTTACCGACGACAGCATCGCGCGTCTCTTCGTCGGCAAGCAAAATTGCAGCGGCCGCACCGATTGCGGCGCCGATTAATAAGCCGACAACGAAACCTCCGCCATTGGATCGAGCGCTCACGATGCATTACCTCCACGAGCATCGTTCCCACCGACGAAGCGTTTCAAACGCTCGGCGACGATATTGATGCTCTCGCCGAAGCTCGTCACGCCGGGAACGACCGCACTCTTCGAGAGTTCGGCGGTCTGTGCAAGCGCCGAAGCGGCACCTTCGAGCGATTTCGCCGCGGTCGCCAGATGGGCGACGGCCTGTTCGGCGCCGTTGGCCGCCCCGCTGACGTGCTGCAATGTCGATGCGGCGGCAGGGCCGATATCGCCGATCTGTCCGTCGACGACGTCGAGCGTCGTATTGAGGCGCCCGAGCGTGCGAGCGAGCGCGATCGCGGCGATGATCAGCGCGAGCCCGGCGAGGAAGGCGCCGACGCCGACTCCATAGGCGAGGACTGCGTGAAGCGTGTATGCGTCGTTGGTCATAATACTCTCCCCTTTCGCGGTCGATCGCCCCGAGGCTTTCTCATGCAGGCGCCGATCGATAGATCGGCGCGCTCGAAGCTATCGAGTCGCCCTCAGGCGATCGACTGCGCGGACGAGTACCTCGCCCGCGAGGGCGAGCGCGCGCTCTTCGGTCTCGGGCGCAAATGAAAATCGCACCACCCCGCGCTGCAGCGTCGGTTCGAGCCCCATCGCCGCAATAACGTGACTCGGCTCGAAAAGCCCCGACGTGCAAGCGCTCCCCGCCGAAGCGGCAATGCCGTCGAGGTCGAGGCGCATCAGCAACGCCTCCGATTCGATCGCGGGAATCGCAAAGCTCGAGATGTTGGGCAGGCGCTCGGCGCCCCCACCGTTGACGTGCAGCCCGGAGATCGATTGCAGCGCCCGTTCCTCGAAACGCGCGCGCAGCGCCGCAACCTTCGCCGCCGCTTCGGCGCGCCGCTCGACGGCGAGATCGAGCGCAGCTGCGAGGGCGTAGATACCGGGAACGTTCTCGGTGCCCGCACGCGCGCCGTACTCTTGCCCTCCGCCGTAGATCGAGGGTTCGAGCGGGATTTCGCCGCGGATGGCGAGGGCACCGACCCCTTTGGGTGCCCCCAACTTATGCCCCGAGATCGAGAGCAGGTCGCCCCCGAGCGCCGCAAGCGAGCAATCGAGCCAGCGTGCGGCCTGCACCGCATCGGTGTGGAAGAGTGCGCCCGCCGCGCGCGCGGACGCCGCCAATGCAGCGATCGGCTGCAGCACTCCGGTCTCGTTATTTGCGAGATGGATCGAGACCAATAGGGTCCGCTCGTCGAGTTCGCGTCGGTAAACCTCGTCGTCGATGCGCCCCTCGCGATCGACGGGCAGCACGACGCTCTCGAAGCCTTCGCGCTCGAGCGCGCGCGCTGCATGCAGCACGGCATGGTGCTCGGTCGCACCGACCAAAATACGCCGTCGCGATCGTTCGCGCGAGGCGCGTGCAACACCGAGTATCGCGAGCGAATCGCTCTCCGAACCACCTCCGGTGAAGCGCACGTTCTTGCGCGGCACGCCAAGAGCGAATGCGACACGATCGCGCGCATCGTCGAGCAACGCGTGTGCGGTACGCCCTTCTGCATGCAGCGAACTCGGATTATAATCACTTTCGAGAGCCTGCAGATAGGCTTCACGCGCCGTCGCCGAGATCGGTGTCGTGGCGGCGTGGTCGAGATAGATCCGTTCCTGCATCATGGTTCGAAGTATCGGCGCCCGCGCAGCCGCTCCGGAAGAAACTCCTGCGCTGCATCGGGATCGTCGTGCGTGTAAATATAATCGCGCCCATACCCCAACGATCGCATAAGGCCGGTCGATGCGTTGCGCAAATGCAGCGGAACCGGGTCGCGCGCACCCTGCGTCACCTCCGCGAGCGCCGCAGCGTACGCGCGCCCCACGGCGTTGCTCTTCGGCGCGCGTGCGAGGTAGAGCGTTGCATGCGCGAGCGGATAATAGCCTTCGGGCATGCCGATAAAATGCACCGCTTGCTGAGCGGCGACCGCTAACGGCAAGGCGGTCGCATCGGCGAGCCCGACATCCTCTGAAGCGAGGATGACTAAGCGACGCGCGATGAAGAGCGGGTCTTCCCCCGCATCGAGCAACCGGGCCAACCAATAGATACTCGCGTCGGCGTCGCTTCCCCGAATCGATTTGATGAAGGCACTGATGGTATCGAAGTGCCGGTCGCCGCTCTTGTCGTGCGCGCCGCGATGGAGCATTGCCGAGCGAACGCTATCGATGTCGATCGTACGGACGCCCTCGCGAAGGGGAGCGATGCTCGCCGCGAACTCTAAGCCGCCGAGCGCCGACCGCGCATCGCCGCTCGCCATCGCGACGAGGGCCGCACGCGCTTCGGGCAGTAGCTCGATGCGTTGCGCACCGAGGCCTCGTTCGCTATCGGTGAGCGCCCGCTCCACGATTTGCTGCATGGCGGCGTCGTCGATCGGCGCGAGTACGACCACGCGAAGGCGCGAGAGCAGCGCCGGGTTCACTTCGAACGAAGGGTTCTCGGTGGTCGCACCGATGAGCGCGATCGTCCCTTCCTCGACGTCGGGTAACAGCGCGTCCTGCTGTGCCTTATTGAAGCGATGGATTTCGTCGAGGAAGAGCAGGGTCGTTCGGCCTACGGCACGGCGTTCGCGCGCATCGGCAACGATACGTCGCACGTCGGCGAGGCCGGCATTCACCGCCGAGATCTGTTCGAAATGCGCGCCGACCGTCGCCGCGATCGCGCGTGCGATCGTCGTTTTCCCGCTTCCGGGCGGCCCCCAGAGCAAAAGCGAGGGTAAGGTGCCGCGGTCGAGCGAGATGCGTAAAGGGCTCCCCGCTCCAAGCACGTCTTTGTGCCCGAGCACCTCGTCGAGCGTACGCGGGCGCATGCGCGCCGCGAGCGGTACGCTCCCCGATAGCGATTCCTCGAAGAGCGAGCGCTCCATTTCTAGCGGTGGATGATTTTCGGGTTCTTGATAACGATCGGTTTGGGGGTCGGTGCCGATTCGCGAATCTGGCTTGGGAAGCGCAGAATAACGTTGCCGTCGGCCTCCGCTTGGCCGGTGATCGTATTATAGAGCACGTGGTCGGCGATGAGCGAACGCGCTCCCTGACGCACGTGGACATTGCCGCGCAAATCGAGTTCGTGCGTAACGTCGTTGAGCTTCCCGCTCTGGGCGTCGGCGGTGGTATCGGCCTGCGTGTAATGCATGTGCCCGACGGCGGTATAGATGCGCGTCTTTTCGTCGATCGTCATCTTGTCGGCGGTGAGGGTCGCCGGCCCGCGTCCAGCGGCTTTCTTCGCGCTACTCAGGCCGCCGAGATTACCGTTTTGGTCGTGCAGCACGACGTGTCCGAGAAGCGTCGCTTGCCCGGTTTTCGCATTTCCGTTCGCGCGGTCGGCGTCGATGGTCGTTCCATCGCGGGTCACGACCACATGCTGCGGGGCACTAAAATCGTTGGTTTTCAAGTTAAAATCGACGATCGACGTGTGGATGTTCCATTCGCCGAACATAAACTGCGCTTGAGACGCGGCCTGGGCATTCCCCGTCGGCTTCGCACCGGCGGGCGTTTTCGGCGCGGCGGCGAGCAGGGCAACCGCTGCAACCATCGTCAATGCGAGGAGCGTACGCGGCTTCATCGACGTGCCTTCACGACGTGCCGTTCCGCGGTTCCCAAGCGCGCCTCGATGAGCTCGAAACTCAGCGTGCCCTCGCGTATCACCAACGGTCGTTCTCTCGTACAATCCACGATTGCTGCTTCGCCGTCATAGCGAGTCGGCCCGTTTTCGATGAAGAGATCGGCTTCGGGAAGGCGTTCGAGCCCGCCGCGACCGCGATAGGGAGGGTCGCCGCTGGCATTGGCGCTGCTGACGACGAGCGGACCACAGCGGTCGAGTATGGCGCGTGCGAGCGGATCGTCGGGGACGCGCACGCCGAGCGTCGGTTGCCCGGCGGTAATCTCCTCGCTGATGAACGAGGGGCGTGCCACGAGCAGCGTCACGGGACCGGGCAGCAATCGCTTCGCGACCGAGGCCGCAACGACGTTGCCCGGTGCGTATTCGAGCAGCTCGGCGACCCCGGCGACGTGCAGTGTGAGCGGTTTGTGATCGGGGCGACGTTTCTGCAGGTAAATGCGGTCGACCGCCTCGAGGCGTAGTGGATCGCAGGCGAGCCCGTAACTGGTATCGTGCGGAAAAATAATCGTTCCACCGGCAAAGATAACGCGCGCGACCTCCTCGATGAGGAGCTCGCGCGGCGTCGTCCGTGCATCGAGCGTTACCGACATCACGTTATACGCGAATGCGCATTCCCGTACCGAGTGCGACGCACGAAAGCGGATCCTCCGCTATGATTGCCGGAACGCCGGTCACCTCGGAGAGCAGGCGATCGAGGCCGCGCAGTAACGCTCCGCCGCCGGTAAGGATGATGCCGCGATCGATGATATCGGCGGAGAGCTCGGGCGGCGTCTTTTCGAGCACGCCCTTTACCGCTTCGACGATCGCGCCGACCGGTTCGCCGAGCGCTTCGCGAATCTCTTCGCTGGTAATCTTCACGGTCTTGGGCAGGCCATTGATGAGATCGCGGCCGCGAATCTCCATCGCGAGTTCTTGTTCGAGTTTGTACGCCGAGCCGACTTTAATTTTTATCTCTTCGGCGGTACGCTCGCCGATGGTGAGGTTGTGCACGCGGCGGATGTAGCGCGTAATCGCTTCGTCGAGTTTATTCCCTGCAACGCGCAACGATTGCGAGACGACGATGCCGCCGAGCGAAATAACGGCGACGTCGGTCGTGCCGCCGCCGATATCGACGACCATGCTGCCCGAGGGCCCGTCGATGGGAAGGCCGGCACCTATCGCCGCAGCCATCGGCTCTTCGACGATTTCAACCGCCCTCGCCCCGGCAAGTTTCGCTGCGTCCTTCACCGCACGTTCCTCGACGCTGGTAATTTCGGCCGGCACGCAGATGGTAACGAACGGCTTCGGCGCGAAAAGCGAGCTAAACCACGAGCGATCTTTCATCACTTTCTTGATGAAGTATGCGAGCATCGCTTCGGTCACCTCGAAATCGGCGATGACGCCGTCACGCAACGGTCGAATCGCTTGAATGTGGGCGGGCGTTTTCCCGAGCATTAAACGCGCCTCTTCGCCGACTGCGAGCACTTTGCCGGTGTTCATGTCTTTAGCGACGACCGATGGCTCGCGCAAGACGATCCCTTTGCCCTTGACGTTGACCAGCACGTTCGCCGTGCCGAGATCGATACCGATTTCCAATTTAGACTCCCGTAGAAGAGGTGGTGCCCGTAGCGACACGGGGAAAACTTTGCGTTTCGAAGAGCGTACTCGGCTCTTCGAGCGGGGTGATGCCGCTGGAGCGTTGCGCCTGAGCACCCAACGCCGAAAGCATCGTTTCGAGGTGTTCGTACCCGCGATCGATATACTCTAAGCCGATGATCTCCGTTTCGCCCGATGCGGCGAGCCCTGCGACCACCAAGGCCGCGCCCGCGCGGATATCGGGCGCCTCGACCGGAGCGCCGGAGAGCCGCTCGACCCCGGTGATGGTGGCGGTGTTGCTCTCCATCGCCACTTTAATGTCGGCACCCATGCGCGCGAGTTCGTTGACGTAGGAGAAGCGGGCGTTAAAGATCGATTCTTCGACGAACGATTTCCCCGGGCAGGTGCAGAGCATCGCCGTCATTTGCGGTTGCAGGTCGGTTGGGAACGCCGGGTATGGGGCGGTCACGATCGACGTTCCACCGGTGACGCGCTTACCGTCAACGCGCACCCAATCGTTGCCCTGCGTAACGTTCGCTCCACATTCGGTAAGTTTTTCGGTAAGGGCAGCCAGATGCGCGGGGATGCAGCGACGCACCGTGACGTCGCCGCGCGTGGCGACGCCGGCGACGAGCAAGGTACCGGCAACGATGCGATCGGGAATGATTTCGTATTCGACGCCGCGCAATTCTTCGACGCCCTCGATCGTCAGCGTGTCGGTTTCGATGCCGACGATCTTCGCGCCCATCGCTACGAGGAAACGTGCGAGGTCGACGACTTCGGGTTCGAGCGCGACGTTGCGCAGCGTCGTCGTTCCCTCGGCGAGGACGGCGGCGAGGAGCGCGTTTTTCGTCGCACCAACGCTGGGCATGCGGAATTCCATCTCGCCGCCGCGCAAACGTCCGTCGCGCGCCGCAGCTAACAGATAGCCGTGTTCGTTGCGGACCTCGCAGCCGAGCGTACGAAAGGCCTGTTCGTGCATATCGGTCGCGCGCGTTCCTAAGACGCAGCCCCCCGGCAGCGGCACTTCGGCGCGGCCGAAGCGCCCGAGGAGCGGCCCGACGAGATCGAACGAAGCAGCGAGTTTACGAACCAACGCATAGGGCGCGCGATAGGTCGCGACGTTGCTGGCATCGACGACGAGCGCGTCGCCGTCATACCGCAAGCGTGCACCGAGGGCCTCGAGCAACGACCACATCACGGAGACATCGGTAATGTGGGGGACGCGACGCAGCGTCACCGGCCCGCGGGCGAGCAGTGCGGCTGCCATAATCGGCAACGCCGCGTTTTTCGCGCCGTGGGTCTCCACCGAACCTACCAGCGCGCCGCCCCCGCGTACGCGCAAAACCGTATCGAAGCGATCAATCATGCTTGTACCGCAGTGTTTCGCGCCCGAGTGCGGGGCGCCCCGCCCAAGGCGAGAGCGCCTAGGCGCTCTGTGCGAGCCGCAGCTTTGCCTCGGCAAAGGCAATCGCGCCGGGATCGGTCGCCGTGCCGAGTTCGGCTCGGGTCGCCTCGATATCGATCTCCTCGATCGAGAGGGCCCGCTCTACCAGCACGGTCACACCGTCGGGCAGCGCCTGGATAAAGCCCTCATCGGTCGCGAGCTCGAGGCGACGGCTCCCGGCATCATCGCTCACCTCGGCACGCAGAACGCCGGGTTTGAGGGCTCCGACAAAAGGGGCGTGCCCGGCGAGGATGCCTTCCTCGCCCTCGGTCGTCACCGCGATGACCAGCGATGCGCGGCCGTCGAAGAGCACGCGCGTCGGAGCGATGAGCTTAAATGCAAAGGTGGACATGGGCGACGCCGCTAGACCTTCGCGCCCATTTTTTCGGCGTTCTCTTTGACTTCTTCGATTCCACCGGCATAGAAGAACGCGCTCTCGGGAAGATGGTCGACCTTGCCGTCGAGCACTTCTTTGAACGAAGCGATCGTGTCGCTGAGCTTGACGTACTTACCAGAGCGGCCGGTGAATTGCTCGGCGACGAAGAACGGTTGCGAGAAGAAACGTTGAATGCGACGCGCACGACCGACGGCGATTTTATCTTCTTCGGAGAGCTCTTCGACTCCGAGAATCGCGATAATATCCTGTAAGTCGCGATAGCGCTGCAGCGTCTCTTGCACGCCGCGAGCGACGGCGTAATGTTCGTCACCGATAATCTGCGGGTCGAGAATGCGCGAACTCGATGCAAGCGGATCGACCGCGGGGTAGATGCCGAGCTCGGAGATCGGACGCGAGAGCGCGGTCGTTGCGTCGAGATGTGCGAACGTCGTCGCGACGGCGGGGTCGGTGTAATCGTCTGCGGGAACGTAGACAGCTTGCACCGAGGTGATCGAACCTTTGCGCGTCGAGGTAATGCGCTCTTCGAGCGCGCCCATATCGGTCGAGAGCGTGGGCTGGTAGCCGACCGCCGAGGGCATGCGCCCCATCAGCGCCGATACCTCCGAGCCTGCCTGAAGATAACGGAAGATGTTATCCATGAAAAGCAGCACGTCGGCACCAAGTTCGTCGCGGAAGTATTCGGCCATCGTCACGCCGGTCTGCGCGATACGGAAACGCACGCCCGGTGGCTCGTCCATCTGCCCGAAAACCAAGGTCGTCTGCGCGAGGACGCCCGACTCTTTCATTTCGAGCCAAAGATCGTTCCCTTCGCGCGTACGTTCGCCGACACCGGTGAAGACCGAGAACCCTTTGTGCACGTTGGCGATATTGCGAATGAGCTCTTGAATGAGCACCGTCTTGCCGACGCCAGCGCCGCCGAATAGGCCGACCTTACCACCCCGCGTGTACGGCGCCATGAGGTCGATCACTTTGATGCCGGTTTCGAAAATTTTCGGCGTTGGATCCTGATGCTTGAATTCCGGTGCCGGGCGATGGATAGGCCACATAGCCGCGGCACTGACCGGAGCGTCGGTATCGATCGCTTTTCCCAGCACGTTGAAGATGCGTCCGAGCGTGCCTTCACCGACCGGAACGGTGATCGGGCTTCCCGTCGCCGTCACGGCCGCACCGCGCACCAGACCGTCGGTCGAGCCCATCGCGAGGCAACGCACTTGGTTATTACCTAGTTCGTCTTGAACCTCGAGCGTGAGATCGCGCATCTGCATCGCCGTTCCGCCGAGGTTCGCACCGGATTTCGCAGCGATATTTGCGGCGTCTTCGTTGACTCGTACGCGTAATGCTTCGGTAATTTTAGGCAGCGTCTCGGCGGTAAACTCGACGTCGACGACGTTTCCGAGCACTTGCACGACTTTTCCGGTAGCGGTCATGTTCTTGGTTCCTTCTATCAACCGTTGAGCGCCTCGGCACCGCCGACGATTTCCAAGAGTTCCTTGGTGATCGCGGCCTGCCGGGCATTGTTCATTTGGATCGTATATTCGTCGATGAGTTTACCGGCGTTATCGGTCGCATTGTTCATCGCTACGAGTTGCGCGGCGAAGAATGCGGCATCGGTTTCGAGCATCGCCGAGAAAATCGTGAATTCGAGGTATTTGGGAAGCAACTGCGAGAGCACCGCTTCGGGGCTCGGAGCAAACTCCACCATCGCCTTCGGCCCCGATGGCGCGGCATCGGCGGCGACGGCCTCGCGGGCGATGGGGATGAGGTGCAGCGTTTGCGGGCGCTGCACGAGCATCGACACCATTTTCGAGGAGACCAGCACGACCTCGGAGATCTTGCCTTCGACAAATGCTGCGCTCGCCGCACGGGCGACTTCGCGAGCGGCCTCGAGCTTGGAAGCCGAGTTCAAAGGCCAACTCGGGCGATCCCCGCCGCCGAGCCGACGGACTGCCTGGCGCGCTTTCACGCCGACGGAGTACATCACCGTCCCGGGGTGTTCGCGTAGAAAGCTCTCGCCTTGTCGTATCACGTTGGCGTTGAATGCACCGCAGAGCCCTTTATCGGCGGTCATGAGGATCATGCCGCTAGGCGCCGAAGCGTTGCCCTGTTTCATAAAAGGGTGCTCGATCCGCGATACCGCACCGACCAATTCGCGAAGCATTTCACCGAGCGTCTCGGCGTATGGGCGCGCCTGTTTTTGGGCCGCTTCGGCACGACGAATTTTCGCCGCGGCGACTTGTTTCATCGCCTTGGTGATCTGCTGCGTGTTCTTCAGCGACCGAATCCGGTCGCGGAGATCTTTGACGTTCGCCATTAGAACGACGTATTAAACTCCGTAAAGGCTGCATTGAGCTTTGCCTTCACATCGTCACCCAATTGGTTGCTGCTGCGAATCGAATCGAGCGCATCGGCGTGTTTTTGATGCAGAAAATCGATAACGCCGCGCGCCCAGGCTTGCAGTTTCACGGTTGGGATATCGTTGGCATAGCCGTTGGTTGCACCATAGAGCAGCGCCACTTGCTCTTCGACAGGCTGCGGTTGATACTGCGCCTGCTTGAGCAACTCGGTGAGTTTTTCACCACGCATCAATTGCATCTGCGTGCCCTTGTCGAGGTCGCTGGCGAGTTTTGCGAATGCGGCGAGATCGCGATATTGAGCGAGTTCCAGCTTTAATTGCCCGGCGACCGACTTCATCGCTTTGGTCTGGGCCGAACCACCGACGCGTGAAACGGAGAGGCCGACGTCGACGGCGGGGCGGATACCTTGGAAGAAGAGGCTCGGCGTAAGATATATTTGGCCGTCGGTGATCGAGATCACGTTGGTCGGAATATAGGCGGAGAAATCTCCCGCCTGCGTTTCGATGACCGGCAGCGCCGTCATCGAGCCCCCACCGAGTTCGTCGGAGAGCTTCGCCGCTCGTTCGAGCAAGCGCGAATGGAGGTAGAAGACATCGCCCGGATAGGCCTCGCGCCCCGGCGGGCGGCGAAGCAAGAGCGCCATTTCGCGATACGATTGCGCGTGCTTGGTGAGATCGTCGTACACGATGAGCACGTCTTTGCCTTCGGCCATCAATTCTTCACCCATCGAACAGCCCGCGAAAGGCGCGAGCCAACGCAGGGCTGCCGCCTCCGACGGGCTCGACGCGACGATGGTGGTGTACTCCATCGCGCCTTTCTGTTCGAGAATCTGCGCGAGCGCGGCGACGGTCGAATTCTTCTGGCCGATGGCAACGTAGATGCAGAAAACGTTACGGCCCTTTTGGTTGATGATCGTGTCGATCGCGATTGCCGTTTTTCCGGTCGATCGATCGCCGATAATCAGTTCGCGCTGGCCTTTGCCGATCGGAATCAGGGCGTCGATCGCGCGGATACCGGTCTGCAGCGGCTGCTTGACGGGCTGCCGTTCGACCACCGAGGGGGCGGTATTCTCGATCGTGCGGAAGCGCGTGGTCTCAATCGGGCCCTTGCCGTCGACCGGCTGGCCAAGCGGATTCACGACCCGGCCCAGCAGCGCGGTGCCGACCGGCACTGAAGCGATTCGCCCGGTGCGGCGGACGCGGTCGCCTTCTTTAATTTCCGAGTCGGAGCCCATGATAACGACGCCGACGTTATCCTCTTCGAGGTTCAGCGCGATGCCCTGAAGCCCGTTGGGGAATTCGACGAGCTCCGACGCGCGCACGCCACGCAAACCGTAGACGCGCGCGAGATTGGCCCCGACTTCGATGACGGTTCCGACCTCGTCCTCACGGATCTCACCTTTGAAATCCGCGATCTGCTGTTTGAGTATTCCGGCGATTTCGTCGGCTTTTATCATGTGCTTTTTCCTACGGTTCTTTGGTATTGCGTGCGGTTACGTACGTTGTGCAAAAAGGTTGCGAGCGAGGTCTTCCAAACGCCCCGCGACCGTCGCGTCGATCAGACGGTCGCCCATCATGACGCGAACGCCGCCGATGGCGTGCGGATCGACGTTGGTTTCTACGTCGAATTTCTTATTGAAGCGGTGCTCCAGCTGCTTCACGAGCGCATCGAGCTCCGGCGCCGAGAGCGGGTGCGCGGTGGTTACGGTGAGCGGTTCGCCCCCGCGAGCCGCGCGTTCGATCGCGTGATACTGCCGGACGATCTCCCCGAGCAGCGCTTCTCGCCGCTTGCGCACGAGGAGCACGACGGCGCGAGCAACGATTTCGTGGACCCGCGAGCCGAAAGCGGCGAGCAGCGCGCGCTCCTTGAGCTCGCGCGCGAGCACCGGCGAAACGAAGAAGCCCCGCAGTGCGGCGTCGCCCTCGATGGCTTTGCTAACGCCCTCGAGCTCTTCACCGATGCGCGCCTCGAGCTTCGCATCGCGAGCCAGAGAGAAGATCGCCGCAGCATAGCGACGTGCCGCTTTTTCGTTTGCCATCGCTATCGAATCTCCCCGAGAGATGCTACGAAGCGTTCGCGCAACGCGCGTTCGGTCGCCTCATTCACCTCGGTAAGGGCGCGTTCGCGGGCGATCGCCAGCGCGCTTGCAAGGGTCTCTTCGCGCAGACGCTCGCGCGCCGCATGACGCGCCCGGTCGAGTTCGCCTTCGGCGCTGCGCAACTCGCGTTCCCCTTCGCTACGGATCTCTGCGAGATATTTCTCGCGCTCGCGCGCGACGAGGTCGTCGACCCGGCCGACGATAAGCTTCGCCTCTTCCTTCGCGCGGGCGGCGGCCGCTCGCGCCTCTTCGCGCTCCGATTCCATCTTTGCCAAGCGCGCTTCGAGATCGGCGAGTCGCTGGTTCTGCGCCTCTTGCGCCTTCGCTATTGCGGGCGTAATTGCTCTCTGCCAAATCCACACCGCGACGACCGCGAAAGCGACGAAGCAGGCGACCTGGCTCCAAACAGCGATCAGTTCGTAGTTCATCGTTTCAGTTCCGGGAGGGCTTGCGCGAGGAGTTGCTGGGCGAGTTGTTCGCGCAGTGCGCTTAAATCGCCGGAGAGCGCTTCCACCTCTCTGTGCACCTGCTCGTTTGCGGCATCGATCGTATCGTTCGCCTTCTTCGAGAACTCCGCGAGGATGCCGACGCCATCCTCGTGCATTCGCGCGCGTTCGCGCGCTATCGCAGCATCGGCCTCGCGGCGCGCTTCGCTTCGCACTTCCTCGGCCTCCCGACGAAAGGCATTCGCCTCGCTTTGCGCTTTTTCGTAGCCGCTAACGAGGCCGTCGAGGTACGCCCGGCGTTGCGCCACGGCCTTGCCGACCGGGCGCAAGAACAGCACGTTCAACAGCGCGAAGAAAATCGCGAAGTTGATGAGCTGAACGACGAACGTGCCGTCGATAGAGAAGAGCATCGGGCGAGGTTTCCTTTAGGGTTCGCTTACTTGGCGCCGGCGAGCAGTGCGGTAACGAGTGCCGGCACGTTGGCGACGACGAAGAAGAGATAGAGCGCGAGGCCCAGCGCGATGAAGCCGTTCGCTTCGACGAAGCCGACGCCGATGATGAGGAACTGGAAGATGTTCGGGCGTGCTTCGGGCTGGCGGGCGATCGCTTCAACCGCGCGCGAGCTCACCAGACCGTTGCCGATCGTGGTGCCGATGGCAAAAGCGGCGGCGACCAGGGAGAAGCCGACGACGGTAGCGGCGGCGATGATGAGTTGAACGTTCACTTAGATGGCCTTTCCAATCGAGTGGTACTAATGCGCCTCGTCCGCGAGGGCGAGCGAGAGATAAACGATCGTCAGCAGTACGAAGACGAATGCCTGAAGGATGCCGACGAGAAAATTGAAGATTTGAACGAAGAACGGGCCGATCGCTGCGGTCAGCGAGAGATCGAAGGCACCGATTTTGATATGCGATGAAACGATCTGATAAACGACGAGAATGAGCAATTCGCCGATGAGGATATTGAAAAAGAGACGCAAGGCGAGCGTTGTCGGGCGCAACACTTCCTCGAGCAAATTGATGATCACCATCGGCCAGAACGGCTGCAAGAGGTGCTTGTAAAACTTCAAGCCGCTCTTACGAATGCCGCTAACCTGAATCAGCACGAAAACGAGCACCGCATAGGCGGCTGCGGTGTTGAGATCGGCGGTCGGCGAGCCGCCGAAGGGAAGGCCGAACGCCTTGAACGGAAACATGCCGAATTCGTTGAGCGCGAAAATGAAGACGACCAGTGCGATCAAGAACGGTACGAAACCCTCGGCGAGCGGCCCGATCGTGCTATGCGCGAGATCGGCGAAATAATTGACGAGCCCCTCAAAAACGGTCTGGCGACGGTTGACCTGCGGCGAACGATAGCTCGCAGCGACCCACCACAATAACGGCAGCGTAATCGCCATAACGATCCACGTCGTCAAGATCGTATCGGAATGGAAAGAACCAAAGACCGGCCCAAGGGCCGGCACCTTCCAAAGAGGATGCTCTCCAATCTGTTCGTGCACGTTCCGTTATCTTCTAGCGTTTTGTTTGCGAGTCGCCTGCGCTTCCGATGACGCGCAGGGCGAACGGGGTAAAAAGTCCGACGATATAGAGCCCGAGCGACCACCACGGACCCTTTGCCGCGAAGGCCACCGCGACCGTACCGAAAACGAGCAAGCGTGCGAAACTACTTAAGACGAACGCTCGCCCTCTTCCGCTCTCAACCAGCCTCCGCGCCGCTCCGGTGAGGAGGTAGAGATTGAGGATGCCGCAGAGATAGCCTACCACGAAGGCCAGCGCTGCAAAGACCGGTGGGCTCACCGCCGGGCCCCTGCTACGGCACGAAGGCGGCGGGTTCCTCGCCGCCGCGGAAACGCGCGAGGAGCGCGGCGAGGATCCGCTGCGAGGCGGCACCATCGCCGTAGGGGTTCGCCGCCCGCGACATCGCGGCGTAATGCGCCGGGTCGTCGAGGAGCGCCGCAGCGCCGGCGAGGATGCGAGCGGGATCGTGCCCGACCAGCTCGAGGGTTCCCGCGGCGAGCCCCTCGGGGCGCTCCGTTTCGTCGCGCATCACGAGCACCGGCTTCCCGAGACAAGGCGCTTCCTCCTGAATCCCGCCGGAATCGGTCAGCACGAAATGTGCGGCGCGAACCGCCGCGACCATCTTCGCGTAATCGATCGGCTCGACCAGAATCGCGTCCTCGAGGCCGCCGAGCACTTCGTGGACCACCGGAGCGACGTGGGGCGAGGGGTGGACCGGCCAATAGATCTGCGGCCGCTGCGGCAGCTCGAGCATGCGGCGCATCGCCTCGGCCATCGCGCGCATGTGCGGGTGATTCTCTCGACGGTGCGCGGTAACGACGACGAGCGGGCGTTGCGGATCGACGCGATCGAATTGCGGGGGCAGCGGCAGGCTGGGGCGATTCGCGACCTCGAGAAACGCGTCGATCACCGTGTTGCCGGTGACGAAGATATTGCTCGCCGCAACGCCCTCGGCGAGCAAGTTCTCTCTCGCGCGCGCGGTCGGCGAAAAATGGTAGCGTGCGAGTCGCCCGGTAAGCCGGCGATTCATCTCCTCGGGATAAGGTAGCCAGGGGTCGCCGGTACGCAACCCCGCTTCGACGTGCCCGACCTCGGCTTTTGCATAGAATGCCGCGAGCGCAGCCGCCGTGCTCGTCGTCGTGTCACCGTGGACGAGAACGATCTCCGGCCGAGCGCGCGCCAACACCGGCTCCATGCCTTCGAGCACGCGCGTCGTGATCTGGGTGAGCGTTTGATCGGAGGTCATGATGTCGAGATCGTAATCGGGAACGATCGAGAATAACGAGAGCAGATCGTCGAGCATGTGCCGGTGCTGCGCCGTCACGCAGATGGAGGCATCGAAGCGTGGGTCGGCGCGGAGCGCCTCGACGACCGGCGCCATTTTGATGGTATCGGGGCGCGTCCCAAAGACGCTCATTACGCGCAGCGGCGTCGTCATACGAGTCGCCCCGAATGCGAGAGGATGCCGGAGACCAATAACGCGGCGACCCCGAGGATGATGCAAACGGCGTAGATGAGAAAGACCGCCTGACGCACGCCGAGGCCGAAACGGAAAATTAATTGGTGGTGGAAATGGCCGCGATCGGCATCGGTAATGCTGCGTCCGTTCGCGGCCCGGCGCACGATCACCGCGGCGGTATCGAGAATCGGCAGCGCCAGCACCACCAACGGTACCAACAAACTAATCGCAATCGCCGTCTTGCTGCCACCGATAATCGTCACCGTCGCGAACACGTACCCGATAAAGAGCGAGCCTGCGTCCCCGAGGAAAATTCGCGCTGGGTTAAAGTTGTATGGTAGAAAGCCGAGCGAACTGCCGGCGAGTGCGAGCAACACCAACGCAACGATAAAATTTCCGTGGAGCGCAGCAATCGCAAAGAGAAAGAGGCTGGAAATGGTGGTAACGCCGGCGAGCAACCCGTCGAGGCCATCGATAAAATTCATTGCGTTCATCATTCCCACATACCAGAGCAGCGTCAGCGGAATGCTCACCCAGATCGGAAAGTCGATCCATGCGTGCGCGGCACTCTGTGCGAACGGGTTATTGATGCCGACGATCGTGAAACCGTAGAGCATCGAGATCCCCGCGACGATGACCTGTGCGATGAGTTTGCTGCGGGCACGCATCTGCATGATGTCGTCCCAGAGCCCGACCCCGAGAATCAAGAGGCCGCCGAAGAGCAAGCCGATGAGGTGGTGGGCGATATCGAGCTGCGCGCCGCGCGCGTGCGGCGACCCGACAACGAAACCCAGCACCGCAAAGAGCGCGGTGGCGAAGCCGAAGAAGACCGCGACGCCGCCGATGCGCGGGGTCGGCGTCGTATGCACGCGACGCTCTTCTTCGATGCCGTCGATGATGTTGAGGTGCGTCGCTAGACGGATGACTAGCGGCGCGATCGTTGCCGCAACCACCGCGGCGATGATAAAGGCAGCTATCTCCGCGAGGATCGGTTTCATCGCTGCGAGCTCACGGTGCGAGTTTCCACTGCACCAGCGCCACACCGGCTTCGGCGAGCAGTTCGACGGCGAATGCATCGTCGTAGCGTTCTTCGTAGACGATGCGCTCGACGCCGGCGCTCACCAATAACTTCGAGCAGCCGATGCAGGGTTGGTGCGTGCAGTAGACCGTCGCCCCGGCGAGGCTCACGCCGTGAAGCGCGCCTTGCACGACGGCGTTTGCCTCGGCATGCGTCGCGCGAACGCAATGGTTATCGACCATCGTGCAACCGACGTCGCTGCAATGCGCGATGCCGCGCGGCGCGCCGTTGTACCCGGTGGTGAGAATGCGCTGTTCGCGCACGGCAACGCAGCCGACGCGTGCCCGTGGACAGGTTGCGCGCGAGCCGACCGTGCGCGCGATCTCCATAAAGTAGTCGTCCCAACTCGGCCGCATCGGTTAGCGTGGGGCCACGAAGGTCGGCAGTGAGGTGAGGCTGCCGAAGAGACGATCCCCGGCGTCGCCGAGTCCCGGCACGATATACCCGTGCTCGTTGAGTTCGGTATCGACTGCACCGACGACGATGCGCACGTCGGGGAAAGCAGCATGAATGGCGGCGATCCCTTCGGGGGCCGCAATGACGCTGACGAAGGTCACCTCGCTCGCACCGTGCGAAGCGAGCAAACGTAGCGCGGCGATTCCCGAAGCTCCCGTCGCCAGCATCGGATCGAGCACGAAGACGCGGCGGCCATCGAGCCGTGCGGGTATGTTGGCGTAGTACGGCACCGCCTGGAGCGTCTGCGGATCGCGATAGAAACCGAGATGTGCGACGACGACATCTTCGACGATCTGCTGGAAACCCGGCACGAGGCCGAGCCCCGCGCGGAGAATCGGAGCGATGACGGGTGGTTGCGCGATACGCAACGCTTTCATCGGCTGTAGCGGCGTCTCGACCTCGACCTCGCGCGTCGGCAGCGTCCGCGTCGCTTCGTAGGCAAGAAGGGCACCGACATGTTCGAGCAAGACGCGAAACATGCGCGTGGGCGTATTGCGGTCGCGAAGCTGCGCGAGCCGATCCCGTAACGCCGGGTGATCGACGACGAGCAATTGGTGGCCGTTCATGTACTCGGTGCGTGCCGTTCGGTTAGGGTACGTCGAAGCGGGCGGTGAGTTCATGGACGCGAGAGCGCAACTTCTCCTGTTGCACGCGCGCTTCGATATCGCCGAGCGCGTCGCAGATGATCTCGGCGACTTCACGGCTCTCGTCGAGGCCGAACCCGCGCGATGTGATTGCCGGCGTGCCGACGCGAATGCCGCTGGTCACCATTGGTTTCTGCGGGTCGAACGGGATCGCGTTTTTATTGACGGTGATGGCGATTTCGTCGAGGTAGCCTTCGACCGCTTTACCGGTGAGGTTCTTCACCGAGAGATCGACCAGCAGTAAGTGCGTGTCGGTACCACCGCCGACCAATCGCAACCCGCGCTTGGTAAAGACCTCGCCCATAGCGCGCGCGTTGGCGACGACGCGTTCTTGGTAACCGCGAAACTGCGGGCGCTGCGCCTCGCCGAAGGCGACGGCCTTCGCGGCGATGGTGTGCATCAACGGCCCGCCCTGTATGCCGGGGAAGAGGCTCTTATCGATCGCGGCTGCGTGCTCGGCTTTGCAGAGAATGATACCGCCGCGCGGGCCGCGCAGCGTTTTGTGCGTGGTCGAGGTGACGAAATCGGCGAGCGCAATCGGCGATGGATGCAAGCCGACGGCGACGAGGCCGGCGATGTGCGCCATATCGACGAGCAGCGTCGCACCGACTTCGTCGGCGATCTCGCGGAAGCGCTCGTAGTGCATCGTGCGCGGATAGGCGCTCGCACCGGCGATCAGCAATTTCGGTTTGTGTTCGCGAGCGAGCTCGGCGACCTGGTCGAAATCGATCAGTTCGTCCTCTTTGCGAAGGCCGTATGCAACCGCGTTATAGAGCTTTCCGCTGAAGCTCACTTTCGTGCCGTGCGTGAGGTGGCCGCCATGCGCGAGCGACATCCCCAACACGGTGTCGCCCGGCGCGAGCATTGCCATGAAGACCGCCATATTCGCCTGCGCGCCGGAGTGCGGTTGCACGTTGGCGTGCTCGGCGCCGAAGATCGCTTTCACGCGATCGATTGCGAGCGTTTCGGCGAGATCGACGAATTCGCAGCCGCCGTAGTAGCGTTTCCCGGGATACCCTTCGGCGTATTTGTTGGTCATCACGCAGGCCATCGCTTCGCGAACGGCGGCACTGGCGTAATTTTCCGAGGCGATCAGTTCGAGGTTACCGCGCTGGCGCCGCTCCTCCGCTGCGATCGTTGCGAAGAGTTCGGGATCTTGGTCGGCGAGCGTGCCGTGCTGAAGCGTCTGCATGGTGGGCTTTCTGTAGCTTACGGGTGTGCGGTGCGGGCGTCGTCGACGACCCCGCGTTCGAGAGCGCGCAGCGTGCGCGTGCGTTGGTCGTCGGAGAACTCGAAGAGTTGATCGACGCGCGCGGCGTGTCGCCCGCCGTCGAAGGGCGTCGAGAGGAAAATTTCGAGGATACGTTCGACCATCTCCCAGCCCGTGAGCCGTTCGGCGAGCGCGAGAACGTTCGCGTTGTTGTGACGGCGAGCTAATTCGGCGGAGTAGGGCTCGGCGACCGGCGCGCAGCGCACGCCCGGCACTTTATTCGCAGCGATCGCGATGCCGATGGAGGAGCCGCAGACGACGATGCCGCGCTCGGCCTGTCCGCTCGCAACCGCTTCGGCGACGGCATATCCATACTGCGGATAATCGACCGGCGTCGCATCGTGCGTGCCGAAATCGATGACGCTATGCCCCCGCTCGCGCAAGAGCGCGGCGATGCGATCTTTATATTCAAATCCGGCGTGGTCGGCGCCGAGTGCGATGGTCACGGCAGAGGGCTCTCCCTTAGGCAGTCGAACTCGCGCGCCGATGAAGATCGCCTGGGCCAGCAGTGCATTCGCAGCCGCTTTCGTGAGTGGCGATTGCACGCAACTCGAGTGGCTCGATGCCTGTGCGCGCAGCGCGCTCTGCGACGGCGTCGCGTTCGACCGAGCGCACTTTCCGCGCACCGATGCAGACTACCTCGCCCAAATCAAGAAGGCGGCGGTCGATCTCTGCGTGACGCCGGTCGCGACGCTCGACGACGGCTTCTTTCTCGCCTCGCGGGGCGAAAAAGAGGAGTCGCTCCGTATCGCGCTTGTCGTCGGGGCACCCCTCCTCATCGCACGAGCCCCGGAGCTGGGCACCTGCAGTTACCCCGAATTGGCCGCCGTGCTCGGGGAGGCGACCGGGCTAGCGAAGGCGGCGAACGTCACTATCGCGTTACGAAACGCACCCGATACCCATGCGAGCAGCGACGCCGACTGCAAGCGCTTGGCGAAGGAGGCCGATTCCGCCTGGTTGCGCTTCGCCCCCGAGCCGCTGCGCCTCGATGCCGGAAGCTCGCTCGGGAACCTCGCCGGGAAAAGCGTCGTCCTCCTCCACGATATCGCCGAAGATGCGGAAAAAGCGCGCTCGCTGATCGAGCGCGAGGCGCCGGGATATCACGGGTTCGTTATCCTCGATGCGCAGAGCGGAGCCTGCGGCCTCGGGGAGATCGGTACGGTGACCGCGTCAAGCGTCTTTCGTGCGAGGTGAGAACCTGCTTTCTCGCAGGTGGGTGCGGCCCGGGCGCGGGAGCGACAGGCAGTTGCCCGTCACGCCTTCGTATCCGGAGCTGATGCTCCCTTAGGGTTTTCGTTGGTCCAGCACCTATGGCACGCTGCGCGCAAAACGCAGTCACCATCCCAACCCTAGCACCGGCGTCAAGACTTGACAGATCGCGATTTCGCGTGAACGGGTCGCACGATGATCCCCGTTTCTTCCTCCTCGCAGCCCTTCGTTCGCCACGGCAGCCTCTCGGTCGAACGAAGCCTGAACGCGGCATACGATGAGGCAAAACGCTACCTGAGTGCCGATTCAGTCGAGCGCGGGCTTTTCGCGCGGCTCGAGGGTTCTCGGAGCAGAGATTTTACGTTGCGCGCCGACACGCGCAACAACGATCGCTTCGATCCCAACGACGACACGATTTGGTGGGATCCCACCAGCGCGTTACGCACCACGACCGGCGGAACGCAATCGCCTGCACTCGGTTTAGGACACGAGGTCGATCATGCCGTCGAACGCCCCGCGCGCGAGATGCAGCTCGCGGCGCGCTGCGCCGGCCGCTACGACACCGCGGAGGAAGAGCGCGTCATTCGCGGCTCCGAATCGCACGCCGCACGAACGCTCGGTGAAGCGACGCGCCGCAATCACGACGGCAGTTGCTTCCGCGTCGCAACGCCGACGGAACGGTAGCGGTATCGAGCGCCTGTAGCTCAGCGGAGAGAGCGGCTCCCTAACGAAGAGTCAGGTCGAGGGTTCGAATCCTTCCAGGCGCAAACACGATCCTAACCCGTTTGGGAAGTGCTTGATACGAAGTCGTTACCGTGCTAAAATCAAGCCACTTCGTTAGGGGGCTACTCGTCCGTAATGAGTTGAGAGGGGGCTCGGGTTACCGAGCCCCCTCAATAGTATTTGTGACGCCTTCGTCGCCGAGGCGTTTATGCCACGCAAGGTAGCCGCTACGATGTCATCCCGAGTAGATGGCGAAGCAATCGTATCGAGATTCCGTGTTGAGCGTCAAGCCAGTTTTGGGTCGAAAGGGCGTTGAGACTTGAGGACCCCATAGGCGATGACCAGGAGCTTATGCATGACCGCGACGACGATTTGCATCGGCCGCTTCCCACGGTCGCGCAACCGCTGGGCAAAGGCGATAATGGTGGGATTGTGGCGCATGGCCGAGAGCGCCGGCATGTAGAAAAT
>Ga0209012_1000096_pt1 | contig 142494 bp, 135 predicted proteins | sample RS3BMetagenome_FD_184735 | JGI IMG/M metagenome (GOLD analysis project Ga0209012, IMG submission 184735) | Ferric oxide microbial mat and aquatic microbial communities from Rainbow Spring, Yellowstone National Park, USA - RS3B (SPAdes) (version 3) ... | reverse complement strand
CCTGCTCAAGGCGCGGGACGTGGCGATAGCATGACGCTGACGACAGGGACAGGCGCGACGGCCCCGGTGCATCCGACGGACCACGGTCACGCACACCACGCGACCATTCCCACGCCGCCGCTACACCGCCCACCGCCTCACCCCCCTTGCGCGCTCACAACACGGGCCCACACTCGCCTTCTTCAGCACGCTCCTAGGTAAAGCGAACGTAAAGCCGCCTTCGCGCCAGGCGTTCGGCTAGCTCAGGCCGAACGCGCGCCGCACGACCAGCGCGAGCGTGCGGGCGCGCAGTCCCGCTCCCGCGGGCGTGACAAGGTGGCTCTGGGCAACGGGCAGCGGCACGTCCGGCGCCAGTACCTCCGTCAGGCGCCCCTCCATGAGTTCGTGGCGCACCGCCGTCAAGGGAAGGAACGATACGCCCAGGCCCTCCTCGACCAGCCGCTTGGCCGCGCCCGTCTCGCCCACGGACATCGTCCGGCCGACCAGCCCGCGCCGCTGCAACGTGGCCAGAAGACCGGGCCAGTAGCCCCGATGGGTATCGACCAGGAGCGGCAGGCGCGGCAGGACGTCGTCCAGCGTCACGGGTCCGCCGTCGGTGTCGCGGGCTGCGACGTCCCCGGCGACCAGAACGACCGGATCGTGCTCGAACACCAGATCGTCCAGGCCCGCGGGCGCCGCCAGGCGGGAGAACGCGACCTCGGCGTCGCCTCGCGCGATCATCTCGCCCACCGCCTCCGACGGCGCGACGCGCACGACCAGCTCGGTTTCGGGCGCGGCGGCGAGCAGACGGCACAGAAGGCGAGGCACGCAGGTGCTGGCGAGGAGCGGCGAGGTGGCTACGGTCAGGCGGGGCGACTGGCCGCGCCCGGTGGCGCGGGTGCTCTCGAGCGCAGCCGCGGCGCGCGCGACAATCTCGCGCGCCTGCGATACGAGGCGCACGCCGGCGGCCGTGAGGACGAGCTGGCGTCCCTGCCGCTCGACGATCGGCACGCCGACCTCGCGCTGGAGCTCGCGCAGGTGGGTGGACAGGGTCGAGGCGGCGACGTAGCGGGCGCGCGCAGCCGCGCGCACCGAGCCGGCATCGGCGAGAGCGACAAGACTCTCGAGGCGGTCGATGTCCATGGCGCGAGGGTACGGGAATCCGGCACGACGCTGCGCGCGTGTCCGCACCATGGCACGGTCGGCGCGCGCTACCGTCGACCGGGAGGGAAGTCGCGATGTCGGCACCGGTGGGTCTCGAGGATGTGATCGCGGCGCACACCGCGATCTGTGATGTGGACGGCGCGCGCGGTCGGCTGGTCTACCGCGGCGAGCGGGTGGAGGATCTCGTTGCGGGCGCCGATTTCGAGGCGGTCGCGGGCCTGGTCGTAGGCGCCAGCCGCGACTCCGCCACGCTGGCGGCGGTCCGCGCCGGACGGGGTCCCGGCCGGGCGCTTGCGGCCCGGGCCCTGCCGGCGCTGCGCGCTGCGGGTCGTGCCCGGCCCCTGGACGCAGTGCGCACGGCGGTCTCGGCGGTGGCGGGCGACGTCGACCACCCGCCGACGGCAGACCAAGCATACGCCCTGGTGGCGGCGATGCCGTATCTGGTCGCGGCCGCCATCCGCCTTGCGCGCGGGGGGAGCCGCCGATCGCACCGCAGGCGGACGCCGCCGACACACGCGCGTCCACGGCCGCCCTGTTCCTGCGCCTGCTGCACGGTCGCGAGCCCCAGCCGGCCCACGTCAGGGCCCTTGACGCGTACCTGGTGCTGACCGCCGAGCACAGCCTGAACGCCTCCACCTTCGCCGTGCGGGTGGCGGCCTCGACAGGCACCGACCTTTTCAGCGCGCTCGTCGCGGGCATGGCCACCCTGAAGGGGCCGCTGCACGGCGGCGCTCCCAGCGGCGTCGCGGACATGCTCGACCGGATCGAAAGCGCCGGACAGGCGTCTGCCTGGATCGAGGCCGAGCTCGACGCGGGCAGGCGCATCATGGGATTCGGGCACCGCGTCTACCGCACGACCGACCCGCGGGCGACCGCCCTGCGCAGCGTCGCGGCCGAACTTGCCGGCACAAGCGCCGTCCTCGACCTGTACATGGCCGTGGAGGAGGCGGCGCTGACAGCGCTGCGCCGGCGCCATCCGGAGCGCGCCCTGTGCACGAACGTCGAGTTCTACACGGCGGCCGTCCACCGCATGGTCGGCATCGTCCCCGAGGCGAGCCCCGCCGTGTTCGCCATGGCGCGCACCGTCGGCTGGGCGGCGCACGCCCTCGAGCAGGCCGCCACCGGTCGCCTCATCCGCCCCCTGGCCCGCTACGTCGGACCGGCGCCGCGCTAGGCCGTCGCCCCGGCCCGGGCAAGGGCACCGTCGACCGGCGACGCCCGGTCACATGCGCGGTCTGCGTGTAGCCGCACGATCGCAGGAGCTGCGCCGCGCGGTCGAAGGCGTAGCCGGCGAACCCGGGCTCGTGGGCGTCGGAGGCCACGGTCGCGGGCACGCCGGCGGCATGGGCGAGGCGGAGGATCTGTGGCGCCGGGTAGAGGATGCCGACCGGTCGGCGCAGGCCGTTGGTGTTCACCTCGATGGCCATGTCCGCGCGGGCCAGCGCCTCGACCAGCGGCGCGTACAGAGCCGTCAGGTCGCCGGGGTAGTCGTGTCCCCACAGCTTGGGCAGGTCGGGGTGCGTGAACACGTCGAACAGCCCGCTCGCGCACGCCGCCAGGGCGGTGTCGACGTAGCGGCGCCAGACCTCGCCCACGTCGCGGCCGTGCCAGTCGGCCGGATCGTTGTCGACGGCGAAATCGCCCAGCCAGTGCACGCTGCCGAGGACGAAGTCCCACGGGTACAAACCCAGAAACCGCTCGATGTCGCGCTCGCGCCCGGGCACGAAGTCCATCTCCAGACCGAACACGGCCGGGGCGCCCGCCTCCCGCGCGCGCTCGACGAAGGCCGCATAACGGTCGAGGTCGAAGCGGCAGCGCGCCTCGGACCAGGCCCCCGGCAGGAGGCCGGCGGCCTGGCGGAACCGATAGGCGTGCTCGACCACGCCGAGCCTGTCGGCGCCGCGCGGCGCGGCGACGCGGGCGTACGCGTCAAGCCACTCCAGGGGATAGGTGTGCGGGTCGTACGCCCCGCGCTCCAGGTGGACATGGTGGTCGGTCACCGGCGCCACCCCCGGACGGGAGGGCGGTGTCCGCGCGGATCCGCCGGAAGCGGGCGGCGGCACCGGAGCCGGCCGGCGGCCGGTCGCCCCCGGGCCCGGGCCCGGTGCCGGTACGGTCCGGCCTCGCCCAGGCAAGGCCGACGGGTTGGGATCATGCCCTCGGGTCGCATCGTCGCACCCTCCTTGGGGGCCAAGACGCGACAACCGCCGCCCCGAAGGGGGACGGCGGCTGCCGCGCGGCCCGACCGCCCGGGCGGTCGGGCTGTGGTTACGCCTGGGCCATCATCGCCGCCTTGACGTTGGCGGGCGTGTAGGGCCAGGCGCGCACGCGGGCGCCCGTCGCGTCGAAGATCGCGTTGGCCACCGCGGCGCTGGTCGGCATCGTGGCGAGCTCGCCGACGCCGCCGGGCGCGATGTCCTTGCGGTCGATGACGACCGGGATCACCTCGGGTACCTCGTTGAAGTGCAGGATCGGGTAGGTCAGCCAGTCGACGGTCGTGATCATCGGCGTGGTGTCGTACTTGACCGATTCCTTGAGGCACCAGCTGAGCGACTGGAGCGTGCCGCCCTCGACCTGCAGGCGCAGGCCGTTCGGGTTCACGACCAGGCCCGGGTCGAAGCCGACGAAGATCTGGTGCACCGTCACCTGGCCCGAGGTCATGTCGACCGACACCTTGGCGACGTCGGCGACGTACGTGTTCGAGCCCGGGTCGTAGAACGTCGCGATGCCCATGCCGGAGCCGTACTTGGCCGGCTTCGTGTGCGCCACCCACCCGGCCTTGGCGGCAGCCGCCTGGAGCACCTTGGTCATGCGCGCGTCGGACAGGTTGTTCAGGCGGAACGCCAGCGGGTCCATGCCCGCCTTGTACGCGAGCTCGTCGATGAACGACTCGACCGCGAACGCGTTCGACGGCGCCGCGACCGCGCGCAGGAGGCCCTTGCGCATCGGGTTCTGGCCGTAGTAGATGACCTGGCTCAGGTGCGGGATGTCGTAGTTGGGGGCGATCGCGATGCCGGTCTGGCCGATCCAGCCGTCACCGAAGTCCTTGTCCGTGTAGGCGTTGAACTGCAGGGCCGTGATCTTGCCGTCGTTCAGGCCACCCGACAGCTTGAAGTACTTCGGGCCCTGCATCGTCGACCACTGGAACTCTTCCTGGCGCATCCACTGGACGCGCACGGGCTTGCCCACGGCCTTCGAGATCAGGGTCGCCTCGTACACCGCGTCGTCGTTCCAGCCGCGGCCGTACACGCCCGAGCCCGGGTAGCTGTTCACCGTGACCGCCGTGGGCGACACGCCGGCCAGGTTGGCGACCTGGAGCTGGGTGGCCCAGATGTCCTGGCCGTCCGACCAGACCGTCACCTTACCGGGCTCGACCGAGACCACGCCGGTCGACGGGCCGATCGGGCCGTTGGCGAGGTACGGGGTCGAGTAGGCGGCCGCGTGGGTGGTGATGGCGAGGTCCCAGCCCTTCGCCATGTTGCCCTTGGCCGTCGCCACCTGCTTCGAGTACACGGGCACCGTCGACAGGTACTCGTACGAGGCGGTCGACGGCTGCGGCATGACCGGCGCGCCGGCCGTCCACTCGGTGTCCTGGGACAGCTGGGTGACACCCTGGATGGCCGCCCACTCGTTCGACGCCACGACGGCCAGCCGCTGGCCCATGATCATGTTGTCGATGAAGCCGCTGTTCCAACCCGAGTCGTACTCCGGGCTGACGTCGAGGGGCACGACCTGGAGCACGCCGGGGATTGCCAGCGTCTTCGTCGCGTCGTACTTGACGATCGTCGCGCCGTAGGCGGGCGGCCGGACGAGGCGGGCGTGGACCATGCCGGGGACGCGCTGGTTGACCAGGTAGTCGGTCGGTCCGCCCGTTCCGGTCAGCTTCTTCGGGATGTCGATGCGCGGCACCGACGTACCGACGATCGTGTATTGCGACACGGGCTTGAGCGGCACCGCCAGGTCGACCGTGCCCTGGAGCTGCTTGCCGGCGACCAGCTGGCCGTAGGTCACGGTCTTGCCCCCGGCGCTGAAGGTGCCGTTGCTCAGGCTGAGCAGCGACGCGGCCACACCGAGGTGCGAGGCCGCCATGGCCTTGAGGCTCTCGCGCGCCGTGGCGGCCGCGAGACGCAGGGCGGCGCCGCTGGCGCGAACGCCCTGGCTGCCGCCGACACCGCCGGTGTTGGCGCCGTCGGTGTTGATCGGCGCGTACGACACCATGCTGAAGGGCACGTACAGCTCTTCGGCGACGATCTGGAGCATGCCGGTCTGGGCGCCGGTGCCGACGTCAGGCTGGCTCTGGCTGACGACCACGTTGCCGGCCGCCGTGATGGCGATGAACGAGGAGACGTTGCCGGTCGCGTAGCCGGCGCCCGGTGCCGCCCACGGCGACAGCTTGGGCGCGGTCGCGGCGCGCGCGGCCTGCGACAGGAGGCTGCCGGCCATGCTGAAGGTGATCACCATGGCGCCGGCGCCGAACAGGAACTGCTTACGGGTTACGCCCTCGCCCCCGAGGGAGACGAGCTCGTCGGTGTCGTTGCGTCCCACGTTACGCGCCTCCCTTCGCGGCGGCATTCTCGATCGCCGCGAGGATGCGCAGGTGCGTGCCGCAGCGGCACATGTTGGCGTTCATCGCGGTAACGATCTCGGCCCGCGTCGGGTGCGGGTTGGACCGCAGGAAGCCGGTCGCCTGCATGATCATGCCGTTGATGCAGTAGCCGCACTGGGCCGCCTGCTCTTCGATGAAGGCCTGTTGGACGACGCCCGGCTTGTCGACCGTGCCGAGGCCCTCAAGCGTCGTGACCTTCTGGCCGGCGACGGCGGAGACGGGATAGCTGCACGAGCGGACGGCTTCGTTGCCCACGAGCACCGTGCAGGCGCCGCACTGGGCAAGGCCGCAACCGAACTTGGGACCGTTGACCTCGAACTGGTCCCGGAGGACGTAGAGGAGCGGGGTCGTCCCCTCCGCGCCCGTCGACACGGCTTGGCCGTTCAACGAGAAATGGACCGCTATCGTGGTACCTCCTCTCAAACTGTGGAGGCGGGAGCGAACTCCCCGCGTCGATGCGTTGACCAGGCAATGCGCTCGGCGGGATGCGCCTCCGGCCCGCTGCCGGCTGTCGCGTGCCGATCGTCGCGACCGGGGAGCGTTCGCCCAGGAAACGGTGAATCCTGCAGGGTCCGTTCTGCCCCGCCACGCGCCGGACGCCGCCCGGCGGGCGGCGTCCTTCGTACGGCGGCGCCTGTCAGGCGCGCGGCTCGTCAGGCGGCGCCGGCAGCGCAAGCGCAACCGGCGGGCGGGACGGCGCGGGCGCCGACGCCGCGTCGACAACATACTGCGCCAGACCGCGCACGGTCAGACGGCCGCGAACGCGTCGGTACGCGACAAACCAACGATAGGCCGTGCCCGCCAGGCGTCCAGCCCGCTCCGGTCCGAGGAGGAGGCCGACGACAACGAGCGCGACGATCAGGTGGAGCGGGCTCAGCCAGCCGTCCATCGCCCGCCTGCTCCCCTCTTCCGGGTGCGGCGCGCGGCGCTAGCCGACGTTGCGGCCGTCCGTGCTCGACGGACGCTGTACCGGCTCGGCGGTCGCCTCGACGACCGTTGCGCGATCCCCGTCGGCGGTCGGTCCCGTGGCGTCGCGGAACCCGCGGATCGCCTTGCCCAGGCCGGAGCCGATCTCCGGCAGGCGGCGCGGACCCAGGATGATGAGGATGATGGCGAGGACGATGATGAGGTGCAGCGGCGTAAACAGGTCGCCCATGGTTTCACCCCTTGTCTACCCTGCCGGGTCCGGATGTCGAGCGATTCGCGACCGGTCCACATTGTACCTCTGCACGCGGCGCGCGCCAGGGGCGATCGGCGTCAGGCGCCCCGGCGCAGGCGGTCGGACGCCGCCAGGAGGACGCCGATGACGACACAGGCCGCACCGATCACGGCCCACAACGCGCTGCCGGACATGAAACTGCCCGGCAGCACGCCGATGCCCTGAACGAACCACACCGCGCCCGCGAGCGCAACCACCACGCCGATGACGATCCGCATGACCGTCATCTACGGCACCGGCGCCGCGCCGGCAAGAACGCCGATCGCGCGCGCGTAGATCGCGACCATCCGCCGCAGGCGCTCGACCGAGATGAACTCGTCGGCGCCGTGGGCGCGCTCCTCGTCCTCGCCCCACTGCGGCCCGAACGCGACGCCCTGGGTCAGTTCGCGCGCGTACGTGCCGCCGCCGATCGCCACGTGCAGCGCGCGCTGTCCGGTCTCGGCCTCGAACACGCGCTCGAGCGTCCGCACGATCTCCCATTCCGGCCGCGCCCGCAGCGGCGCGTGGTGGCCGCCCGCGTCGACCTCGACGCCGGCCGGCGCCGCCGCCCGGGCGCGGGCGAGAAGCGCCTCCAGCGCCTGCGTCACGGGATAGCGCAGGTTGAACTGCGCCACGACCGCGCCGCCCGCCAGCTCGATCGTGCCCAGGTTGGCCGTGAGCGCACCGGACTCGTCGTCGGCGCTGTCGACGCCGAGCGCGCCGCCGGCCAGGTCGGCGCCGGCGCGCGCCAGCCAGGCGAGCCGCTCGCGATCCGCGGGCGCGAGCGCCGGCACCGCGGCGACCGCGGCCAGCAGCGCCGCGGCGGCGTTGGCGCCCAGTTCCGGCAGGGACGCGTGCGCAGCCCGGCCGTGGGCGCGGATGCGCACCGCGTCGGCCCCGTCCGCCTCCGCCTCGATCGTCGTGCCCGCGGGGCCGGCCGCCTCGCGCGCGGCGTCGAGGGCCGGCGCCTGCCCCTGCGCGCCGACGACGAGGCGCGCCTCGCCCTCGCCGGCGACGACGTTGGGCCGCGTGCCGGCGTTGAGCCCGTCCACGGTCCCGCCGACGCCCGTGAGCGGGATGCGCACGACGAACGTGACGATGCCCTTCTCGGCCGTGATGATCGGGAAACCGGCGTCGGGCGTGAAGCCCAGCTCCGGCATCTCGTACGCGGCGAAGTAGCGGTGCATGCACTCGAACCCGCTCTCCTCGTCGCCGCCCACGATCAGGCGCACCCGCCGCCGGCCGGCGCCGTACCGCGCACGCGCCGCCTTGAGCGCCCACAGGGCGGCCACCGCCGGACCCTTGTCGTCCATCGCGCCGCGCGCGTACACGCGGTCGCCCTCGCGTTCGGCGCCAAACGGGTCGTGGGTCCACCCCGCGCCGGCGGGCACGACGTCCAGGTGGGCAAGGACGGCCGCGATCGGGGCGCCCGCCGGTCCCCACTCGATGTGTCCGGCCACCCCGGGGATCGCCTCGACGCGGAAGCCGTCCTCGCGCCCCAGGTCGAGGAAGCGGTCGAGAGCGTCCTTGACCTCGGCGCCGAACGGCGCGTCCGGCGTCTGGGCTCCCTTCACCGACGGGATGCGCAGGATACGCACCAGATCGCGCAGGATCTCATCCATGTGGGCATCGACCCAGGCGGCCAGCTCCTGGTCCGCCGTGGCCGGAAGTCTCGCCTTCGACACCATGATCCCTCCCGCCATCGCGTCGCAGTTCTCCAGGTTCCGGTGCGGCCCCTGCGGCTAGCCGGCCACGGGCCGGCCGGCGGCGGCCACGCCGGGCGGCGCCAGGCGTTCGAGCCGCACGATGCGGGCCCCCGCCGCCTGCGCCTCGTCGAGTCCGGCCCGGTGGCAGGTGAACAGCAGCACCTGCCTGCCGCGCGCGCCGAGGGCGGCGAGCGCGGCCACGGCGGCGCTGCGCCGGCCGTCATCGAATGCGACGAGGACGTCGTCGAGGACGATCGGCAGGGCCGTCACGCGTCGGGCGTAGTCGTCGGCCAGCGCCAGGCGCAAGGCCAGGTACAGTTGGGCGCGCGTGCCATGGCTCAGCGCCTGGGTCTCGAGCCGCTCGCCGTCCGCCCGGACGACCCGCGGCGCGCCGCCGTCGGCCGGACGCACCACCCGCTCGTAGCGTCCCTGCGTGAGCAGGACGAACAGCTCGGACGCCGCCCGCAGCGTCGCCGGCTGACGCTCCTCCTCGTAGCGCGCCTTCGCCCGGTCGAGGAGCCAGCGGGCGAGCGCCGCCTGCGCCCAGGCCGACGCGGCCTCCACCACCTCGGCCTCGCGTTCGGCCACGACCTGCAGGCCCTCGCTCACGGCCGAGCCCTGCCGCAACCGGGCCGCATCCGCGTCGAGCACACGCAGGTCGCCCAGCGCCTCCTCCGCCGCCTGGGCCGCCGCCGCGGCCTCCTGGGCCGCCTCGGCCAGCGCCTGCGTGCGGCCCGGCCCGTCCATGGCCGCCAGCGACCGCGCGACCGCCTCCAGCCCCTCGTCCGCGCCCAGGGCGGCAAGCGCGTCCCGTGCCGCCTGGGCCTGCCGCCCTGCCTCCTGCCGGGCGGCGTCGTCGGCGATCCAGCGCCGCAGGGTCTCGCCGTCGGGCGCACCGGCCGCGTCGAGAAGCGCCGCCAGCGCCGCCTGGGCCTGCGCCTCGCGCTCTACCGCCCGCGCCTCGGCCTCCGCCCGCAGCCGGGCGGATTCGGCCAGGCGGGCGCGTCCGGGCGCCTGATCGGGTTCGACCGCCGGCCCGTCCGGATCGATCGCCGACACCTCGGCGGCGAACCGGGACAGCTCCCGCACGGTGTCGTCGAGCGCCTCGCGGGTTTCGCCGAGCCTGGCGCGGGCGTCGAGCGCAAGTTCGAGACGGGCCCGGACCAGGTCGACGGCGGCCGCGTCGAACGGCGGCAGCCCGGCCGCCCGCGCCGCCGCGTCGAACGCCTCCTCGGCGGCCTGCAGATCGGCGCGCCGCCGGCGCCCATCGCGGGCGTCCTGGCCGCTGCGCGCGCGCGCTTCCATCGCCTGCAGGTCGACCTGTCCGGGGCGGGCGGGACCGCCCAGGGCGACGCTGGCGGCCGCCACCGTGGCGGCGAGCGCACGGACCTCCGGGTCCACCCCGACGACCCCGGCCCGGCGAAGCCGCCACGCCAGGACCGCCAGCCCGACGGCGACGACGGCCGAGGCCGCCGCAGTCGCCACCGTGGCCCGACCGTGCGCCAGCCAGCCGGCCAGGGCGAAGAGGGCGACGGCCCCCGCCCCGCTCGCCAGCGCGGCCGGCGGAGCGCTTGTCGCAGGCCGCGCGGGTCGCCGCTCGAGGTCGTCGAGGTGGGCCAGGTCGAGGCGCAGGGCGGCCAGCCGGTCCAGATCGCCCTCCGCCCCCTCCTCGCCGGGGACGGCCGCCTCGTCCGGTCCGGCGGGCGCCGCGCCGACTGCGTCGGCGCGCGCCTGCACGACCCGCCCGGCGCGCGTCCGCAGCCCGTCCCACGTCTCGGGTCCCGGGGCATCGGGCAGGCGCTCCTCGCCGGCGGCGTCGGCGCCCAGGACCGCAGCCAGCCCGGCCAGGGCCCGCTCGAGCGCCTCCCGGGCACGGATCGCGTCCGGCGCGATACCGTCGCGGCGCGCCACGAGCGCCTCGGCGGCCGGCGCCCGCGCGGCCAGGCGGCGGACCTCGTCCGCGCGCGCCCGCAGCACGCCGGGCGGCGGCGCGGCAGGGTCGGGCGGCGCGACGAGGGCCCGCTCCGCGCGCGCGGCCGCGACGGCCGCCTCGGCCGCCTCGAGGCGGGCCAGGGCGCCGGCCGGAGGCGACCGCTCCGGCAACGCGGCGAGGCGCGCCTCGGCCTCGTCGCGCTGGGCAAGGGCGGTCAGGGCGCGCGCGGCGCGGTCGAGCCGGTCCGCGCGCCGGGCGGCCGCCCGCGCCCGCTCGCGGCCGGTCGCTTCGGCCTCCGCCAACCGCGGCCGGTCGGCCAGCCGCTCGGCCACCGCCTCCTCGCGCCGGCGCGCCTCGGCCAGCTCGCCGCGGGCGTCGTCCAGCCGGCGCAGGGCGACGTTGACGACGGACCGCGTCGCCCGCGGCCGGAACAGGCCGTCCGCCTCGGCCGTCAGCTGGCGCTCGACGGCGGCAAGATCGGCCGCACCGACGGCACCCGCCGAGTACAGCGCGCCGGCCACCTCGGACGCCTCCAGGCCGGCCGCGTCCTCAAGATCGGCAAGGCCGACGGCAAACACCTGCCGATACAGGGGCCAGGAGGTGCCGGCGAGGAGCGTGCCGGCCAGGACCTCGTCGGCGCTCCCGCCGGCCCCGTCGTCGCCGTCGCCGTCGCCCAGGGCGGACACTGCGGCGACGCCCGTGCGCGACCGGGCGGTGACCCGTCGCTCCACCCGCCAGGCCCGACCGGACGCGTCCTCGACCAGGGCCGCGACGGCCGCGGCGCCCTGGGGTGGATTCAGGACATCGCGGGCGAACCACAGCCAGCGCAGCGCCCGCAGGAGCGTGCTCTTGCCCGCCTCGTTGGGCCCGTACAGGACGGTCAGCCCCGGCGCCAGGGGCTCGAGGGCCAGATCGGAGATCAGCCCGAACGCCTCGACGGACAGCCGGCGCAGGATCATCGCCGCCGCCCCCCCGCCAGGTCGCGGGCGAGACGCTGGGCAGCCGCCGCCGCCCAGCGCGTCAGGGCGGCGTCGTCGGCCGCCCCGGCCAGCACGGCCCGTGCCGCCGGCTGGGCGAACAGCGGCGCCAGCACGCTGCGCGCCTCGCCGAGCAGGCGAAGACGCTCGTCGCCGTCGCCGTCCGCGGCCGCCAGCCGGTCGGCCAGCTCCCGCACGTCGGCCAGGAGGGTGCCGGGCGGCGCCTCGGGGACCGGCGCCGAGGTCAGGTCGACCACCCGCTCGGGCCAGACGAGCGCCTCCAGATCGCCGCCCTCGGCGCGCGCCTGGAGGTGGGCGGCCAGGTCGCGCCGGTGCTGGGCGTCGGCGAGCAGGCCAGAGACCGGCCCGGGGGCCTCGCCGACGAGTTCGATCCGGATGACGGCGGCGCGACCGTCCAGCGAGCGGCGCAGGTCGTCCATGTGCGCCTCGAGCAGGTCGGCAAGATCCCCGTCGGCGACCGCGCCCGCGACGTCGACGCGCGAGCGCTCGAACCGGACATCGCACAGGGGGACGAATTCGAGCCGCCCCACCGCCCCGTCGGCCACCTCCACCACGTACGCCCCACGCTCGCCGTCCTCGCGAATCGAGCGGCCCTGCGGATTGCCCGGGTAGACTACGGCCGGCCCCGTTCGCCGCAGCTCCTGGCGCGTATGGACGTGACCGAGCGCCCAGTAGTCGTGCCCCGACGCCGTGAGGTCGGACAGGTTGGCCGGCGCGTAGTCGTTGTCCGCCTCGACGCCGCCGTGCACGTTGGCGTGCAGGAGGGCGACGCTCGCCGGCGCGCTGTCCGTGCGGCGCAAGCGGGCGGCGTAGTTGGCGCGCACCTCGCGCGTGGGGTAGGAGATCCCGTCGACGTGGCCGACGGTGCGGCCCTCGACGATGACGTCGCGTCCAGCCGGCGTCCCGGCCGGGAACGTGTATACCCCGGGGGCGTCGAGGCGCAGCGACCAGCCGTCGGCCGGGTCGTGGTTGCCGAGCACCATGAGCGTTTCGATCCCGTCCCGGGCTAGGCCGGCAAGGGCATCGCGCAGCCGGACCTGGGCGAGCACCGACCGGTCGGCGCTGTCGTACGTGTCGCCGGCCAGGAGCAGGCAGTCGACCTCGTGCCGGCGCGCCGCCCGGCCCAGGTTGTCGAGCATGCGCCAGGTCGCCGCGCGCAGCCTGGCGGCGGCGCGCGGCGAGACCTCGGACAGGCCCCGGAACGGGCTGTCCAGGTGCAGGTCCGCGGCGTGGAGCAGGCGCACGTCGTCACCATCCTTCGCGTGCTCCACCGTTCGCGGCCGGACGGCGCGTCCCCTGTGCCTGGCGCAAGGTGGCGGGCCTGCCCGGGGCGAACCACCGCCCACGGTGGCACCGAACGGAGGCGATGCGATGTCGATGTTCGTGACCTGGCTCGTGATCGCGGCCATCGCGCTCCTGGGCGAGATCTTCACGATGTCCTTCTACCTGGTGTACGAGGCGGCAGCGGCGATCGTCACCGCCCTCGTCGCCCTCGTCCTCCCGGACGTCTTCGCCGTCCAGCTCCTCGTCTTCGCCGCCGCCTCGGCCTTCGCCCTGGGTGTGGTGCGACCGCGCACGATCGAGCTCCTGTTTCGCGTCCGGCCCCAGCCGACCGTCCAGTTCCCCGATCTGACCGGCAAGGCCGCGGTCGTGCGCGAGCGCGTCAGCGATACCTCGGGGCTGGTCGAGGTCGGCGCGGGCGAGTTCTGGACCGCCCGCGCCTACCCGCCCGGGCAGGTGTTCGAGTCGGGAACCGCGGTCGTCGTTGCGACCCGCGAAGGACTGCGGCTGTTCGTCGAGCTTCCCCAGCCGGGCCCGGCCGCGGCCTCCGATTCCAAGTAGGCCGTTGTAAGGAAGGCGAGGCCATGAACCTGGGCACGATCCTCATCCTGCTGGTCATCCTGCTCGTGCTGTACACGCTTGCCCGTTCGGTGCGGGTCATCCCCCAGAGCCGTGTCGGCATCGTGCAGCGCCTGGGCAACTACGCCCGCACCGCGCCGAGCGGCCTCACCCTGCTGGTTCCGTTCGTCGATGTCATGCTGCCGCTCCTCGACCTGCGCGAGCAGGTCGTCCCGTTCGAGCCGCAGGCCGTGATCACGGCCGACAACGTCGCCTTGCAGGTCGCCACGGTCGTCTACTTCCAGATCATCGAGCCGAAGAATGCGACCTACCAGGTGCAGAACTACCTGCAGGCGCTCGAGCAGCTGACCCAGACCACCCTGCGAAACGTCTTCGGCGGCCTCACGCTTGACCAGGCGCTCACCTCGCGGGACGAGATCAACGCCCGCATGCGCTCGGTCCTTGACGAGGTGACGGAGCGCTGGGGCGTTCGCGTCAACCGGGTCGAGATCAAGGACATCATCCCGCCCAAGGAGATCCAGCAGGCGATGGAGCGCCAGATGCAGGCCGAGCGGACCAAGCGGGCGCTGGTGCTCACCGCGGAGGGCGAGAAGCAGGCGACCATCCTCACCGCCGAGGGCCAGAAGCAGAAGAACATCCTCCAGGCCGAGGGCGACAAGCAAAGCGCCATCCTGCGCGCCGAGGGCGACGCCCAGGCGCTGGTCACCCTGAACACCGGCCAGGCCAACGCCAACCGGGTCCTGTTCAACGCCCTGCACCAGGCAGGCACGAGCGAGGACGTGCTTCGCTACCTGTACCTTCAGATGCTGCCGCAGCTGGCCCAGAGCCCGGCCAACACCGTGTTCGTCGTGCCGTCGGACATGTCGAACGTGGGCGGCTTCGCGGCCATCGCCGGCAAGGCCCTGGCCGCGGGTGCCGGCGCCACCATGCCGCCCGCGGCACCGTCGGCTCCGGGCGCGCCGATGCCGCCGACCACCCCGCCCGCCCCTCCCAACCAGCCGGGCGGGGGCTCGGGCCCCATGGCCTAGTCGCGATCGCGGCGACGGGCGGCGGCGCGTCGGCGCCGCCGCCTTGCTGTATAGACCTGGCGAACCTGGGGAACGCTTCCGGTGAAGGAAGTGATCTCCCTATGTTGGCACGCATCGTCGCGCCGCGCCCGTTCGGGCGGCTGGCGCGCCATCTGGCCGGCGTGCTGGGCGGCTGCCTCGTCGCCCTGGGCGCCGTCCTCCCGCTCGGCGCCAGCGCCGCCCTGGCCGCGACGTCCGCACCGACCGACCACGTCGGCTGGGCGACGCGCGGACCGGTCGACGCGGGAGGGACGCGCCGCCTGGTGTTCCAGGTGCGCGGACCGGGAACCGCCTCCGCACCCGTCCTGGTCGACATCGCCATGCCGGCCATGGCCATGCACGTGCCGGCCGTCACCGCCACCGCGCTGGGCGGCGGCCGCTACGCGGTGCGCCTTTCGGTCGCGATGGCCGGCGCCTGGCAGGCCCGGGTCACGGTCGGTGCCCCCGGTCACCGCATCACCCGGGTGATCCCGTTCACCGCCCTGCCCGGCACCCCGACGCCGTGGCGCCTGGCCGGAGGGGTGGTCGGCGCGATCCTCATCCTTACCGGCCTTCTTCTGTATCGCATGCGGCGGGCCGGGCCCGCGTTCATCGAGCCGATCCCGTAGACCCGCGGGGCACGGGCCGCCCGCACCGTTCGCGGTGGCGGGCGGCCTCGCCGTTTGTGGCATCCTGGCGCGCGCAGCCGGGCGGGGAACGGGTCGCAGGGCGGTTGCGACCCGTTCGAGCACGCTTTCCCAGGGGCGTGCGGACACCACCGGCACGCCGGACGTCACCGCCTCGGCCCGCAGCCGGCCGTCACAGGCCGCGCTCGCGCGGGCGCGCCGGGGCCGGTCGACACCGTCGCGGGCCCGGACGTCGACGCGGATCTGCACCTCGTCGGCCTCGGACAGGACGACCGCGCGGACCCGGACGGCCACCGGCTCCCGGCACATCCCGGACGGGCGGCGAGCGAGGGCGCGCCGACGTCGTCCTCAAAGGATCGTGGCCGTGCGCGTGCGCCCGTGACTTGCGATGACCGGTACAAGCGCCGTCCCCATCGCCGGGGTACGCGCGATCGGACCGCCGGCAGGCCGGCGTCGCCGCCGGCGAGAATCTCGTCGCGGTGGGTCCGCCAGCGGGGCGCGGTGGCGCGGCGCCGTCGTCGCCTCGGGGACGATCTGGACATCGCGGACCTCCGTCGGGCCCACGCGACCCGGCTGGGGCGGCCGGTACCCGACGCTCGTCTTGCCGACGCCGCTCGCCCCGCACCGGAGCGCTGCGGTCCATGTTCGCGCGATCCTATGCCGACTCTACGCCGCGCGACCCGGCGCCGTCCGTTCACGCCGAGTCCTTCGGGAGGTGCCCCATGATCACCGTTACCCTGCGTCCACCCGACGACCGCCAGTACCGCGCCTGGCATGACGCCGCGGTCGAGGGATACGCCCGCGACCGGGCCGTCGTCGACCGTGTCGCCCCGGACGTGGCCCTCGCCGCCGCCCGCCGCTCGTTCGCCGAGCTGCTGCCGGACGGTCCGGCCACGGCCGGGCACCACATCCTGGCCGTCGCCGCGGACGACAGGCCCGAGCCGATCGGCATGGTCTGGCTGGCCGAACGCGGCACCGGTCCCGACCGCGAAGGGTTCGTGTACGACATCGTCATCCGCGCCGACCTGCGCGGGCGCGGCTACGGCACGGCCGCGCTCACGGCGTTGGAGTCGTTCGCCCGTTCACTTGGCCTTTCGCGCATCGCCCTGCACGCGTTCGGCCACAACGAGGGCGCGGTGCGCCTGTACATGCGCCAGGGCTACCGGGTCGACGACGTCCTCATGCACAAGGACATCGCGCCCGGAACATAGCAACGGCGCCCGACAGCGGGCGCCAGTGCGGTCGCGGGCGGACGCGGCGGGCTAGCGCGGGCGCGCCACCGGCTGGTCGGGGAACAGCTCGATCCACTGGGCCAGGACGCGGGCGCGCTCCTTGTCCGTACGGGCGGCCGACCACTCCCGGAGAAGGCGCTCGCGCGGGGTCTCCTGAGCGAACCGCCGTGGCCACGTCTGCCGCATGCAGCATCCTCCTCATTAAGTGAACGCGCTCACATTCACCAGGATTCTACGCGTTCCCCCAGGGCTTCACAAGGACCCGCTCCCCATCGCCCGCATCGCCTGACCTCGCCTAGCGATCCGGCTGCCGCCGTGCCCCGGAACGGCCCACGACGCCCAGGGTTCGTCGCCGCCGGGCGCGAATCGGACACCATCGCCACTGCCCGTGCGCCGCCGGAAGGCGACGGACAGCGCGCGGGGTGGAGGGAGGCGCGACCGTGCCCGCTGACCCCGTCTACCGGCCGACGATGTTTCGCCTGCCGGACGACGTCATCTACCTGGACGGCAACTCGCTCGGGCCGCTCACGGTCGCCGGCGAGGCGCGCCTGACGGCGACCCTGGCCGACTTCGCCCGCCTCGGCGTGGCCGGCTGGACCGACGCGCAGCCACCCTGGTACACGTGGGCCGAGTCGCTCGCCGGCCGTCTCGCCGGACACTTCCTCGGCGCCCGGCCGGGCGAGGTGGCCGTGACCGGCCAGACCACCATCAACCTGCACCAGCTCCTCGCCACGTTCTACCGCCCGACGGGGGCGCGGCGGCGGATCGTCATCGACGCCCTCGCCTTCCCCACCGACCGCTACGCCGTCCGCTCCCTGCTCGTCCGCCTGGGCGCCGACCCGGCGCACGACCTCGCCGTCGTGCCCAGTCGGGACGGCCGGACGCTCGACCCGGCAGACATCGTGGCGGCCATCGACGACCGCACGGCGCTGGTGGTGCTGCCGTCGGTGCTGTTCGCCAGCGGCCAGCTGCTCGACGTGGCGGCGATCACGGCCCACGCCCATCGGGCCGGTGCGCTCGTCCTGTTCGACCTCAGCCACTCGGTCGGCATCCTGCCCCACGCCCTCGACGCCTGGGGCGTCGACCTCGCCGTCTGGTGCAACTACAAGTACCTGTCCGGCGGTCCCGGCACGGTGGGCGGCCTGTTCGTCGCCGAACGCCTCGCCGGCGCCGACCCGGCCCTGGCCGGCTGGTGGGGGAGCGCCAAGGACCGCCAGTTCGGCATGCCGGACCGCCTGGAGGCGGCGCCCGACGCGGGTCGGTTCCAGATCGGCACGCCGCCCGTCCTGTCCCTCGCCGCGCTGTCGGGCGCCCTCGACGCGCTCGGCGAAGTCCCGGTCGAGGCGGTGCGGGCGGCGTCGCTCGCCCGCACCGCCCGACTCATCGCGCGCGCCGACGAACGCCTCGCCCCGCTCGGATTCACCGTCGTCACGCCGCGCCCGCCCGGGCAGCGGGGCGGCCACGTCGCGCTGGCCCACCCGGAGGCGGCCCGCCTGTCGGTCGCCCTGCGGGCCCGTGGCGTCGTGCCCGACCATCGCCCGCCCGACATCGTCCGCCTGTGCCCGCACCCGATGTACGTCGACGACGGCCAGATCGACCGGGCGGTCGAGATCCTGGCCGAACTCACCGAGACGCGCGCCTACGAGCGCGTGGCCGCGCCCGCCGCGGTCAACTGAGGACCGGCGGCCCGTGCGCCGTCGCCCTACTCCGCCCCGTCGCCGGCCGCGGTGATCGGGTCGTCGCTGTCGATCGCCGGCGGCTCGCCCCCGGCCGCCAGGTACGCGGCATAGGCGCCGGCCAGGCGCTCGACCAGGGCGAGGGCGAGAACCGCCTCGCGCGCCGACTGGCCGCGCACGACCACGCCGCCGTGGGAGACGAGGCAGGCCGAGCGGTTGCGCAGGGCGTCGGCGACCAGGCGCGACAGCGCCTCGGTGCCGGCCGGCGCGTACGGCACCATGCGCAGGCCGCCCCCGAGCAGGCGAACGTGCGGGTGGAACGGCGGCAGATCCCTGTCGTCGGCAGCCAGCGCGGCGGCCAGGTCCGGCCGTGCGACAATGATCGCATCGGCCTCGGACACGCCCGCGTAGACGCGCTGGTGCACGCGCCAGGCCTCGTCCGGCTCGGCCCCGCCGTCGAGCACCTCGCCGGCCGCCGACAGCATGACGAGGTCGCGTGCCGCCAGGTCGCCGGCCGACCAGCCCGCCGGCGTGAGCACCCACCAGCCGGTGCGCCGGTCGCGCACCGACAGGCTCGCCTGGGCCAGGGGGCCGAGGCCGCGCGCCGCGAGCTCCCCAGCCGCCTCGACAAGGTCACGCCGCAGGGCCGTAAGCCGCATTGCCCGGGCCCCCTCTCGCGATCAGATCGATGCCAGGAACCGCGGCAGCCAGGCCAGGCGTCCGGCCAGCGCCGACACGACGAGGTGTTCGTGGTCGGCGTGGGCGCCCCCGCCCGTCACGCCCATGCCGTCGAGGGTGGTCACGCCGAGGCCGGCGGTGAAGTTGCCGTCGCTGGCCCCGCCCGAGCCGGTCGCGATCAGCTCGACCCCCTCCCGGCGGGCGGCCTCGCGCGCCTTCTCGAACAGGCGCAGGCCGGCGTCGGTCTCGGCCATGGGCGGGCGGTTGATGCTCCCCGTACAGCGTACCCGCGTACCCTCGAGAAAGGTCGGCCGGTCGAGGATGCGCTCGACCACCGCCCGCATCCCGGCATCGTCACGCACGCGCAGGTCGATCTGCGCCCGCGCCGCGGCCGGGACGACGTTCAGCCGCGTGCCGCCCTCGACGATGCCGACGTTGACGCTGTTGCCCGCGGCGGGATCGTTCAGCCGGTGCAGGTCCAGGACCTGATGGGCCAGCTCGACCACGGCGCTGCGCCCCTTCTCGGGCTCGCGCCCGGCGTGGGCGGCCAGACCCTCGACCTCGAGGTCGAACATGCCTACGCCGCGTCGCCAGGTGACGGCCGCCCCGTCCGGACCGTACGCCGGTTCGAACACCAGGACGGCGTCGGCGTCGCGCGCCGTGGTCTCGATCAGCCCGCGCGAGGACAGGCTGCCGGTCTCCTCGTCGGAGGTGGCCAGGACGACGAAGCGGTGGTCGCCAAGCGCTCCCTGGTCGACAAGGCGGTGCAGGGCCCAGACCGCCATGAGGGCGCCGCCCTTCATGTCGAACACGCCGGGGCCGTGGAGCAGGTCGCCCTCGATCTCGAACGGCAGCCGCTTGAGCGTGCCGATCGGCCAGACCGTATCGAAGTGGACGAGGAGCACGACCTTGCGCGCGCCGTCGCCGACCTCGGCCGCAACGTGGTCGCCCCAGTCGTCGCGCGGATGCATCGTCACGCGCGCCCCGCACGCGTCGCGCAGGCGGTCGGCCAGGTAACGCCCGGCGCGATCGCATGCCGCCTTGTCCAGGCTCGGCGACTCGATGCCGACGAACGCCTCGAGATCGGCCAGATACGCGTCGAGATGGGCCCGGGCCCACTCCAGGTTGTCCGCTCCTGCCGCCATGGCCAGCGCCCCCTCTGCCTAGCGCCCGGTGAACTGGGGCCGGCGCTTGTCCAGGAACGCGCGCACGCCCTCGGCGTGGTCGGCGGTGCGCCCGGCCAGATCCTGCATCTCGGCCTCCACGTCGAGGGCCGCCTCGACGTCGGCCGCCGCGGCCTTGAGGAAGGCCCGCTTGATCAGGCCGTAGGCCACGGTCGGCCCGACCGACAGGCGTGTCGCCAGGGCGAGGGCGCGCTCGAACGCGGCACCGCTCGGCGCTGCCTCCTGGGCGAGCCCGATGGCCACCGCCTCCTCGGCGCCCACCGGATCGGACCGGAAGACTAGGTCCCAGGCCTTGCCCAGGCCGACCAGGCGGGGCAGGAAGAAGCTCACGCCCGAGTCGACCCCCACGCCCACGCCGGGAAAGGCCAGGGCGAAGCGCGCCTCCGGTGCGACGACCCGGTAGTCGCAGGCGAGCGCGAAGCCCATGCCCGCGCCCGCCGCCACCCCGCCGACGGCCGCGATGACCGGCTTTTCCAGGCCGACGATCGCCCGCACGACCGGGTTGAAGTCGTGCCGCACCCAGTTGCCCAGCGGCGGCGTTCCGGCGCCGTAGGCGTCGGCCACGCTGGCCAGGTCGAGACCGGCGCAGAACGCGCGGCCGCTGCCGGACAGCACCACCGCCCGTACGCCCGGGTCGCGGGCGCCGATGAGCGCCCGCTCGAGGCTGTCGCTGAGCTCGGCATCGATCGCGTTCATGCGCTCCGGACGGTTCAGGGTCAGGACCAGGACACCGTCCTTGCGCTCGATGATGAGGCTGTCGCCCACGCTAGCGCCCCTTCCATTGGGCGTCGCGCTTGTCCAGGAAGGCGCGCGTGCCCTCACGTTGGTCTTCGGTGCCGAACAGGGCATAGAACCGCTGCCGCTCGGCCTCGAGGCCCTGGGCGAGCGGCGACTCGAACGCCGCCCGCAGGGCCGCCTTGGCCTGGCGGGCGGCAAGCGGCGCCTGCGCGGCAATGCGGTCGGCAAGCTCGCGGGCCACCTCGACGACCTGCGCCGCCGGGACGACCCGATTGACAAGGCCGAGCCGCTCCGCCTCCTGCGCAGACAGGCGCCGGCCGGCAAAGACCATCTCCGAGGCGATGTACTTGCCGACCACCCGGGGCAGGCGCTGCGTGCCGCCGGCCCCGGGGATGAGTCCGAGAAGAATTTCCGGCTGGCCGAACACGGCCTCCTCGGCAGCGATGATCATGTCGCAGCTCATGGCGAGCTCCATCCCGCCGCCCAGGCAGAAGCCGTTCACCGCCGCGATCACGGGCTTGGGGAAGGACGCGACGCGCTCCCAGGCGTCGAACACGCCGGTGCCGAGGAAGTCGCCGGCCGTCACCCGGGACAGCTCCTGGATGTCCGCGCCGGCGGCGAACGCGCGTCCGGCGCCGGTCACGACCACCGCCCGTACCGCTTCGTCGCCGGCGGCGCGGCCGAACGCGTCGGAGAGCGCGCCGAGCAGCGCGAACGACAGGGCGTTCAGGACCTTGGGGCGGTTGAGGGTCAGTTCGAGGACGGCGCCGCGCCGGGCCTCGAGCAGGACAGGCTCGTCGGCGGGGCCGGCGCCTTGCCCCTGGGCCATCTCAGATCGTCCTTTCCGCTGGGTGGTTGTCGCTGCCGGGATGGACCGCGTCGAGCTCGGCCATCGGCTCGAGCTGCATCAGCAGGTAGCCGTCGGTGGCGAACTGGGCGAGGTCGTGGCCGGCCGCCTGGCCCTCGGGCGAACGCAGGGCTGCCCGCATGGCCTCGCGATCGTCGAACTCCATCCGCACCGCCAGGTAGTACTCGCGCAGGGCGGGGTCGCCGCCCACGGCGCGGTCGGCGCGCAAGGAGCGCAGGCCCGGCAGGCGCAGGGCCAGCGGCACGTGCACGTCCAGGTAGTGCCGATCGAACGCATGCGTGTCCTGGGGCTGGCGGTAGAGCACGAGCAGCGTCGCCACGGGCGGCCCCCCCTCCGGTCGGCGCCCCTACGGCGACGGAGGCCGGAACTCGCTCGGCCGGCCGAACAGCTCGGCGGCGGCGGCGGCAAGGCGCGCGCGCGCGACCTGGGGGCCGAACACCGTACACTTCCACAAACCCTCGTAGAGCCCTTTGACGGCAGCGATCTCGGACGCGCCACCGCTCCCGGGTGCGTCCAGGGCGAACACGCCGCCGGCGGTGGCGACCGGCACGGCCGCCTCCTTGAGCGGCATCGGCGGCGGGCAGTGGATGATCACCCAGGCCGGGTCGACGCCCGCCGCCCTGGCCAGGCGCTCCTCCGCCTCCCGCCGGCCGGCCCGGCCGCGGTAGCGGGCCAGGAGCGCGTCCTGGCCGGCCGGTCCGACGCCGGCCGCGGTGAGGACGTAGGCGCGCTTGACCAGTTCGCGCCGGCCGAACGCCGCCGCGAGCGCCGCGCCCGGACCGCCCGGGGCGGCGAGGCGGCGAAGCAGCCCGGCGTCGTCGAGGGGGTACAGGTCCTCTTCGCGCAGCCCGTCCGCTTCGACCGCCAGTTCCACCGCCTTGGCCACCATCGCCCCGGCGGCGAGCTTGGCGTGATGGTAGTAGACCCGCTCGGTCAGAAAGTACCGCAGGCGCAGGAGCTCGACCGCCTCGGTGCGCACGTCGGCGCGGTCGAGGCCCGCCTGGCGCAGGTCCAGACCTAGACGGCCGCCGACGACCGCAAACGAACGCACCACCCGATCGTCGTACGTCTTGGGCAGGCCGCAGAAGTAGGCGTCCCGGCGCAGGTAGTCGAGCAGGTCCGCGTCCAGGCTGCCGGCCACGATGTCCCGTCGCCAGTCGCCTGCGCCGGCGGTGAGGATGCCGATCGCCGCCTCGCCGCCCTCCATCCCTGCCAGCCGCTCGCCGAGGGCGCCCGCGCGCAGGAACCGCGACAGCCGCTCGGGGCGGTCATGGCGGCCGAACAGGGCCCGCTCGTCCTCGAAGGTGTGGCCGAACGGGATGTGGCTCACGTCGTGGACGAGGGCCGCCGCCCGCACCGCGCGGCGGTCCAGTTCGGACACGTCGAGGCCGCCGTGCGCGAGCACGTCGAGGATGCGGCCCGCCCAGTAGAGGGTGCCCAGGCTATGCTCGAACCGGGTATGCAGGGCGCCGGGATAGACGAGGTACGCCGCGCCCAGCTGGCGCACGCCGCGAAGGCGCTGCATCTGCGGCGTATCGACAAGCGCGACCTCGTCGGGAAGGAGGGCGATGTCGCCATGGACCGGGTCGCGCAGGATCACCTCGCCGCCCGCCGTCGCCGCTCCCTCCCCCATGCGCCCGATCGCGTCGGCTTCGACCGCCGCCGACCGTCTCCCTTCCCCCGCAGGAACAAGGCCGGGGCGGGGCGTCCGGTGGCGCAGGGCGGGCGGTCGTGGGCGTCCGGCCTACCCGCACACCGCAGGCCGCTCGTTGGAGGCGTGCGCGACCCGCGCGCACGCTCGTACGTGAAGGCGCGGATCGCCAGTCCGGGACGGTGGACCGCCTGCGGCGTACCGCGCCGATCCAGGCGTGCGGGGACGGGTGGGCGCCGGGCCCCTCGACCGCGACAAGCGCGGGGCGACCGGACATGGCCACCGGCGTGGGCGAGAACGGCGCGGCCCTGGTCGGTGACGACAGGTGGAGCGCGCGCATCACCCGGCCGCCGCGCAGCGAGCGCACCCCCCGGTCGCCGGCATGCCGGGACGGCACGACGGACGCACCAGACGTCGGTTCCCGGCGACGGGACAGGCCCGAAACGCGACCGGCCCCGGGGTCGCCGACTATCCGTCGACGGCCCTGCGCAACAGGGCGGACAGGCGCGCCTCCTCCGCCGGGCCGAGCTCGCCCAGGGCGAAGGCGACCGGCCACAGCGCGCCGTCGTCCAACCTGGCCTTGTCGCTGAAGCCGAGCGTCGCGTACCGGGTCTTGAACTTCTGGGCCGGCTGGAAGTGGCACACGACGTTGCCGTCCTTCGCGTAGGCCGGCATGCCGTACCACAGGCGCGGCACCAGGTCCGGCACGACCGCCCGGATGATGGCGTGCACGCGCTGCGCCATGGCCCGGTCGCGCTCGCTCATCTCGGCGATCTTGGCCAGGACCTCTCCCTCACCGTCCGCCGCGTCCGCCTTCAGCTCACGCACCCGTTCCCGCATCGCGGCCCGTTCCTCGGCCGTAAACGCCGCGGTCGTCGTCCCGCCCTTGGACCCACCGGCCGACGCCTGCGCCTTCTTCACCGCGCGTGCCTCCCTTTGCCATCGCAGCCGTGCCGCCGGACGTGGGGGTCCCTTCGCCATCCGGGGCGAGATCGACTCCGTCCCGTGGCCCGGCCTGACCGACGTATTGGCCACCACTCAGTGTCGCATTCGACGGTAGGCTCGACCCGGCCCCCTGTCAAGGCGGCCGGGGCGCGAGACGGGCTGCCGGCTTCCCCTACGTCCCGACCCCGTCAGCGCCGCCTGGCACCCCGCCGAAGGCCGACAGGGCGAAGTCGGCGGTTCGTTCGCCGGCCTCGGCGAAGAGGCGGATGATCGGGTCCGGATCGCCCGGTACGGGCTGCCGAGAGGGCGTCGAAGTAGGCAGGACGGGCTTCCGGGGCGATGATCGCCGGCAGATACCCCGCACGGGCCAACAGGAGATTGGCGGCAAGCCGACCGGCGCGGCCGTTTCCGTCGACGAAGGGATGAATCGCCTCGAAGCGAGCGTGGAACAGGGCGGCCTCGGCCACCGGGTGAGGGGCGAGGCGGTGCGCGTGGAGCGCGGCGAACAGGTCCGCCACGAGCGATGGTACAACGGCCGGAGGCGGTGGCACATCGGGGCTTCCGGCGATGTACCCCTGGTCGTCACGGTAGCGGCCCGCGGCGTCCGGACGGGAACGGCCGAGGACGAGCCGATGGACCGCGCGCAGATCGGCCTCGGTGAAGACCTCGTCCCGGCCGGCGAGGGCAACGATGAAGTCGAAGGCGTCGGCGTGGTCGACAGCCTCGAGATGGTCGCGCAAGGGCTTTCCCGCCACTGTCAGTCCTTCGAGCACCACCGTGGTCTCGGCCCGGTCGAGCCGGTTGCCCTCGATCGCGTTCGAGGTGTACGTGGTCTCGACCCGCAGCCAGGCGCGCAAGCTCGCCACGGTGGCGGCCGGAAGCGGGCGTCGGGCATCGAGGGCCAGCTTCTTGCCATCCAGCCCCGCGAGCGCCTCGCGCGTCGCTCGGGTCATCGTGCCCACCGCCTCTCGCGCACTGAGCATAGGTCACACGCGGGCCGCGGACGATGGCGCGCGCGACCGGGATCGAGCCGCCGTCGGACCTGCCGCTTGCCAGGCCGTGGACGGCGTGTTGGCTTCTCCCGGCCCCCGGGGAGGGCACCGCCGGAACCTGCGTCCTAGGGACGGACCCCTGCGGCGGCCAGGCGCAGCCCCGCCTCGACCAATACCCACACGCCGAGGAGGCCGAGCACTCCGGCGGCGGCCCGCTCCGCCCCCTCGCCTGCGAGCGGCCGCAGGCGCTGGCCGAAGCGCAGGCCCACGACGGTGACGGCGGCCGACTGGAGCGCGATCAGACCGACCGTGAGCGCCACGGGGACGCCGACGAGGCCGATGGAGAAGCCGGCCGCCAGCTCGTCCAGGCTCACGCTCAGCGCCGCCAGCACCAGGGCGAGCCCGGACAGGCCGTCCTGTGCGGCGTCGTCCCGGTCGCGGTCGAAGGCGATCATCCACACCGCCAACGCCACGAGGACCCCTCCGCCAGCCACGGACGCCCACATGCCGACCCACCGGCCGGCCAGGTTGCCGAGCCCGAGGCCGACCACGGGCATCGCCGCCTCGGCCGCGGCGAACGCCAGTGCCGTGCGCCACACCGCGCCGCGCTGGCGGGCGCCGAGCGCGGCCGCGACGATGAGCGTGTCGACCCCGAGGGAGGCCACGAACACGACCACCTTGATCGCCGTCAGCACTGCCGCTCGCCTCCGTAACGAAGGGCCGCCGGCAGCGCCGGCGGCTCCGCGGGCGGGGTCCGGACCGCCCTAGATGTACTCGCGCGCCTCGGCCGAACGATACCGCTGCGCGGCCAGGATGAGGAAGCCCAGGGTGTAGGCCGCAAGGATGCCCAGATCCGCGGCGGGAATCGCCTGGCGCGCGATGACCCGCCAGCCCAGGTCGGCGAAGTAGTACGACGGCATCCAGTGGGCGATCCCCTGAAGGGCCTGCGGCATGAAGCGGGCCGGGATCCACAGGCCGCCGAGGAGCGCCAGGCCGAAGTAGACGATCTGGGTGCCGGCCTGGCCGGCCGACCAGTCGAACACGTACCCGAGCAGGACGCCGAGGACGGCGAACGGGATGCTGCCCAGCACGACGCACGCCGCCAGCGTAAGCCACTGCCCGGCCGACAGGTCGACCCCGTGGGCGAAATGCGCGGCCAGGCCGACCACGACGAACGACGGCAGCGTGACCAGGATCGCGGTCAGCGCCTTCACCGTGATGTAGGCGCTGGGGCCGAGCGGGGTGACGCGCAGCTGCCGGCTCCAGCCGCTCGACCTCTCCGTGGCGAGGCGCACGCCGTTCGCGTTCAGCGCCGCGCCCAGCGCGCCGTACGCCACCATCGACACCATCAGGTAGGCGCTATAGCTCACGCCGGCGCCCGACGTGCCCTTGCCGAACATGCTCGTGAACAGCAGGTAGAACATGAGCGGGAAGCCGACGGTGAAGAGCAGGTAAGGCACGCTGCGAAGCGTCCGCCGGATCTCGAGCCCGAGGAAGCCGCCCACGCCGTTCACGCCCGCACCTCCTGTGCCTGCGCTGCGGCGGCGCCGTCGGCCCCGGTCAGGGCGAGGAACGCGTGCTCCAGGTCGCCCCCCGCCACCTCCAGGTCGCTCCAGGCGATGCCCGAGGCGACCAGCGCCCGCACGGCAGCGTCGCTGTCCGTGCACCGCAGCGTTGCCCGGCTGCCGCTGCGCTCGACGCCGACGACGCCCGGCAGGGCGGCAAGGCGCGCGGCCACGTCCGGGCCCTCGACCGTCACCTGCAGCGCCCGCCCGGCCACCTGCGCCTTGATCGCGCTGCCGCTCCCGTCCGCCACGACGCGGCCGGCCTGGATGACGACGATGCGGTCGGCCTCGGCGTCCGCCTCGTCCAGGTAGTGCGTGCAGAACAGGACGGTACGCCCTTGGCCGGCAGCCGCGCGCACGCTGTCCCAGAAATGGCGGCGCGTCTCCACGTCGAAGCCGACCGTGGGCTCGTCGAGGAACAGCAGCTCGGGCTGGCCGACGATGGCCATGGCGAAGCGCACGCGCTGCTTCTGGCCACCGGACAGCCGGTCCACCGGCTGGCTCGCGAACGCCTCGCAGCCGGCCTGTTGGAGGGCCTCGTCCACCCGCATCGGGCGCGGGTAGAGGCCGGCCGTGAACGCGACCAGCTCGCGTGCCGTCACGCCCGGCGGCAGGCCGCCCGTCTGGAGCATCGCCCCCACCCTGCCGGCCCCCACCGCCGCCGCCGGGTCCCCGCCCAACACGCGCACGGTCCCCGAGGTCGGGCGGCGCAGGCCGAGCATGAGCGAGATCGAGGTGGACTTGCCCGCGCCGTTCGGCCCGAGCAGCGCCACCACCTCGCCCTCGCCGATGGACAGGTCGATCCCGTCGACCGCCCGCACCGGCCCGAACCGCTTGGTCACCGCCGAGAACTCCACCGCGGCCATCGGTCCGCCCCCTCCATCCAACGTCCGTCCCGATCATCGCCGCCCGCCGGGCGCACGACCAGTGACGATTGTCAGGATCGCCCACCGGCGTGTGGCACTCCGGACGGGCGGCGCCCACACCATGACGGCGGACGCCGCGCCAGGCGCGTGTCCGCCGCAGGTCGCGTGGCCGGGCACGACCGACCGCTCGCCAGGGCCGCTCGTGGGTGGTCGTCGTCCACAGGTACGGGTAGGGCGGGCTGCCCGTCGCCACCGGCGCCCAGTCTGCGGGGCAAGGTGCAGCCGATACGACCGGTCGGACGTACGTCAAGGGCTGGCATACGTGGCCGAGACGAGCATGGAAATCCCCCTGCCGCCGGGAAGGGCACACGGCGGTCGAAGATCCACCGCCCGCGCCGGCCGGGGGCCGGGTGCGACGCCGTCCGCACCCAAAGACACGACCGGGCGGCGCACGCTGCGCCGCCCGGACGGACACGCGACCAGATCCCTACCGCATCGCCGGTTCGGCCACCGAGCGCGCCGCCGGCGGACGCTGCAGGCGCGTCACCCGGCCCGCGCCGGACCCGCGCGGCCGCCCCGGGCGCCGGCGCTCCTCGACCTCCTGGACAAGATCGGCGGCCCGGCGGTAGGCGCGCGCGATCTCGCGCAGCTCGTCCCGCTCGTCCGCTGCGGCAGCGTCGAACTCCTCGGCAATCGTCTGCAGCACCTGCACGACCTGATCCTTGGTCACGCAAACACCCTCCCCCAGTGCAATCCTTCCCAGCATCCCCGGGCATCGCCAAAGCATGCGCGCGCTTCCGTCCCCACCCGCCGGCCCGCCCGGTCAGGTCGGCGCGGACGGGTCGGCCGACGCCTGGCCGACCGGGACAGGCGCGCACACGCCGATCAGCACGAGCGGCGTCTGGCCCTCGCACCGCACCTCGTACCAGCCGTTCTCCCGCACCACCGCGGCCTGGCCGGGCGAGAGCGGCTCGGACGGCCCGTCGGCGCCGCCGAGCGCGTCGGGGCGGTAGGCGCCGCGGCCCGCGATCGCCACCCACACCTGCTCCTCGCCCGGCGCCGTTTCGACCCGGGCCCGCCGCCCGGGCCCGACCTCGAGACGGTACAGGTCCACCCGGTCGCCCCGGAAGACGAGGCTGCCGCGCTCGTCGCGCTCAGGGCTCGCGCTCGCCGCCCTCGCCAGGTCGATCACCCGTCCGGCCATTGCCCAGCGCCCCCTCTGCGTCTGCCGCCGCGCCGCCCATCCGGATCGCCAGGTGGGACAGGACCTCGGCCAGGCTTGTCACGTGCGCCTCCCCCGGCGCAAGGCCGTGCTCGGCCAGGACGTCGGGGGAAAGCGCCATGGCGACGAACGGGACGCCGATCGCCTGGGCGGCCGCCGCGTCGATCCAGCTGTCGCCCACGTACCAGGCGCGCGGGCGGCTGCCCAGCGCCCGCAACGCCATGTCCAGGCCGCGCGGGTCGGGCTTCAGCGCGGGCACGTCGTCGCGCGTCCAGACGGCGTCGACCGCCGTCGCCAGGCCTAGCCTGTCCAACTGGCGCATCGAGCCGTCGCGCGCGTTGTTGGTCAGGATGGCAAGGCGTGCGCCACCCCTGCGCAGTGCGGCCAGGACCCGGGCGGCCTCGGGCATGGCGTGCGCCTCGTGCCCCCGGCGCTCCTCCGCCGCCACCATCGCCATCGCCTCCCGGTAGACGGCGTCGGCACCGCGCTCTGCGGCCGTGCGTGCCCACCCGAGGAGCTCGGACAGCGCCGGTTCGGCCGTCGCCGGGCCCGGCCAGGGGACGCCCGCCCGCGCCAGGAGGCCCCGCACGGCAACGCGCAGGGCGGCAAAGTCCAGGCGGCTGTCGACGAGGGTGCCGTCGAGGTCGAAGACCACGGACGCGCTCGCGAACGGCCGCGCGCTACCCATGTCCCACCGGCTCCCCTACCCGGGCCAGGAAGGCGCGCACGGCGTCGGCGAACGGGATGGGCATCTCGACGTGGGCGAGGTGGCTCGCGCGCGGGCCGGTCAGGCGCACCACAGGCGCGTCCATGCGCCGGGCCAGGGCGAGGCTGTAGGCAGGGTCGACCATCCGGTCGTGCTCGGCGACGACCACCTGGACCGGCACCCTGACCCGGTCCAGGGTCGCGTCCGCGACCGGCGATTCGCGCCCGGCGCGAAGCTGGCGGACGATGGTTGTCCACTCGGTCGCCGCCGCGGACAGAAACATCGCGTCGAGGAACTGTTCGAACCGCTCCGGCTCCTCGACCTGCAGGGCGCGCGAGGTGAGTAGCCACAGGAGCGTCTGGGCCGCCACCCGGCGGTCGCCCCGGGTGGCGATCTCCTGCATCATCGCCGCCTGGTGCAGGAAGTACGGGTCGGTGCGGTACCAGGGGCTGAACAGGGTAAGCGAGGCGATCCGCTCGCCCGACACCGCGCCCGCCTCGAGCGCCACCCGGGTGCCCAGGGAATGGGCCACCACGTGCACCGGCTCGCCCAGCGTCTCGACGATCGCCACGAGATCGCCCGCCAGCACCTCGACCCCGACCTGGCTGGCGTCGCCGCGTGTCCGGCCGGTGCCGCGCGGGTCGTAGGCGACGGCCCGGATCTCGTCGCGCAAGGTGCGCATGACGACACCCCAGCCGACGTGGTCGGCGCCGGCGCCGGGAACGAACAGGACGAGCGGTCCGCGTTCGCCCCGCTGGGTCGTGTAGACGGTCAGTCCCCGGGCGGGGAGCTCGATCGCCACGCAGATTCCTCCCCTCGCTACCGGTCGGCGCACGGAGGACTGGCCGACCGGAGGACGAATTGTGGAGCGCTTCCAGTCGGTTCGACAGCCGAGTTCGCGCTCGGCAGGGGGGAGGGACGGGGCAGCCCAAGCCTATGTTGCATGACGTGGCGTTCGCGGTCGTGGGGATCGTCATCGGGGCGGCCTTTCTGTGGGGCCGCCAGACGGGTCATCTGATCATCGGCATCGTCGCGGGTCTCATCGGCAGTTTCGGCGCTGGCATGTTCATCTTGAACCCGCACGCGCACAAGACGCTCAGCATCGGGATGGCGGTCATCGGCGCGCTCGTCCTCGGGTTCATCGCGCGCGTCGTCCTGTCGCGCTCCGCCCAGAACTAGCCGCCGGCGCCAACCAGGCGGCCAAAGAAGCCCAGGCCCATCACCGCGCCCAGCCCGACGAGAAGCACGCCACCGGCGCGCTCCGCCCAGGGCAGGTAGCGATGAAGCCTGGGCATTCTTATGCTCGCCTGGCCGGCCAGGGCGGCCAGGACGAGGAACGGCAGGCCCAGGCCGAGCGCGTACACGCCCAGCAGGGCCGCGCCGCGCAGGGCCTCGTGGACCTGGGCCGCGACGACCAGGATCGTGGCCAGGATCGGGCCGACACACGGCGTCCAGCCGGCGGCGAACGCCAGGCCGAGAAGGAACGCCGCCCCCGGCCCGGCGGTGGGCCGGACCCGGAGCGTCGCGGTGCGCGACAGGAGCGGCAGGCGCAGGACGCCGAGAAGAACGAGGCCGAACGCGACGATGACCGCCCCGCCGATGCGCTCGAACAGCACCGTCTCGGCGGCGAGGAGGCCGCCCAGGGCGGTGGCGGTCGCCCCCAGCGCGACGAACAGCATGGAAAAGCCCAGGACGAACGCCAGGGCATGGCCGGTGAGCCGCCAGCTGGCGCCGGGGCGGCCGCCCACGTCGTCGCCGGCCAAATAGCCCAGGTACACCGGCAGGAGCGGAAACACGCACGGCGAGGCGATCGACAACAGGCCGGCCGCGAACGCGGCGCCGAAGGCGACGTTCACGACGAGCGGGCCGAGCCGCCGGCGCCCTGCACCGGCACGTGGGCGCCGGCCGCGAGCAGCTCGAACTGGAGAAGGTCGGGGGTCAGCTGGCCGATGACCTGACCGGTCACGACGCCCTTGCGGTTGAGGAAGAACGTCGTCGGCTCGGCGTGCACCCCGTACTGGGTGAACGCGGCGCCGGTCTCGTCCAGGAGGACCGGGTACTGCACGTGGAGCTTCTTCACGAACGCCGCCACCGCCGCGACCGAACTCTCCTCCGACGTGTAGTCCACGCCCACCACCCGCACCTGGTCCTGGTGCTCGGTCGCGACCGAGTTCAGGAGCGGCAGCTCCTTGGTGCAGTAGTGGCACCACGTGGCCCAGAAGTTCAGCACGGTGACGTGGCCGACGTCGGCCGTACGCAAGGACACGGCCTGGGACGTGCCCAGCGCGGGCAGGGTGAACGGAGGCGCCACGGCGCCGGTGCGCACGGCCGAGCCGGCGGTCTGGAACAGCGAAGGGCGGACGAGCGCGCCCGGCGCGCGCACCGTCCAGACGACGACGATGGCGACCGCCAGGGCGACGGCGCCGCCTAACCAAAGGCGCAGTCGCAGCCTGCCTTCCCCCCTTCCGATCGAGGCCTAGGATACGCCTTTTCGCGGACGGGGCGAAGGCGGCGACGGCGCTACGACTGGCGGTACGTGGGCGCGGCCGTGGTCTGGATCGGCCCGGTGGCCGTACGCGGCACGACGAACGAGCCGTACGCCACGCCGTGGACGAAGGTCCCCTGGCTGCGGTAGGTCTTCCCGCCGACCTTGAACGTCCAGGTCACCTTGCCGGTCACGAGGGTGTCGACGTTGCCGTACGCGTCGAGCGCCTCGAGTCCTTCGCGGAAGACATAGCCGCGTCGGTAGCTGTCCGCCAGGGAGCGGCCCAGGTAGGCGAACCGGGTCGCCGGGCCGGGAAGTACATGGACCGTGACGTGGGCGCCCACGGCGGCGTCGCCGCGCACCGATACGGTGACGAGGTAGGTGCCGGCCTTGACCAGGCGCAGCCCGATGCCGACCGAGCCGCCCTTGGCGGTGGCGCTGAGGCCCAGCGTCCGGGGGCCGGAGGCGGACACGGACAGGACGACCGCGCTCGCGGGCGCGCCATACGCCGTCGTAGCCTGGACGGCGAGCCGCAGCGCATGGCCGGCCACCACGGACGGCGCCGCCGCCACGGTCAGGTGGGCGGGGGTCGTCGCCACCGCCGTGCGCTGGCCGGTGAGCGCCTGCTGGAGGAGGCCGATGTTCGGCGTGCCCAGGCCGGTCATGTCGTTCCACGCCCCCGCCTGGAGAAAGGCGACGCCGTTGTACCCGTAAAGCGCCTGGGTCATGAGGCCGGGCGTCGAGGCGGCCGCCTTGTACAGGGTCGGGTTGACGTTGCCCAGGCCCCCGCCCGACTGGGCCGCGATGTCCGCCAGGTAGCCGGCCAGGAGGGGCGCCGCCAGGCTGGTGCCGCCCGAGGTCGAGGCCTGGCCGCCGAACACCATCGAGATGCCGGGAAAGTTGGGATCGGCCGGCATGGCCAGGTCGGGCACGCCGCGCCCGGTCTGGCCGGCGGGCAGGACACCCGACTGGTAGCTCGGGGCGGAGAACAGGTTGCTGAAGCCGCCCGCGCTCATGATGTTGCCGACGTCGCTTTGCGACACCAGGAGGTGGTCGACGAAGTTCGCGTCCATCGCCCCGAACTCGTCCGCGCCCCAGCCCGAGGTCGCCAGGCCGCCGCCGCCGGTGGCGTTGATGCGCATGTCGACGCCGCCCACCGACGTGACCTGGGGCAGATCGGCGGGCACGCTGACGGTCTGGACCGGCTGCTGGCCGCCGTCGGCGAACGCGCCGCCGTCGCCCGAGGCCGCAACGATCGTGATGCCTTCGGCGTTGGCCGCCTCGGCCGCGGTCTGCATCTCGGTGACGAGGTTCGTCTGGTCGGGCTCGAAGCTCGACTCGGTCTCCGCCGCGCTCAGGCTGAACACCCGCACCGTGTCGTCGGCCGCGACCGCGTTGAGCGCGTCGAGGCTGGGGTCGCCGCTGTTCAGCGACAGGGGCAGCTCGTACACCGTGACGGACGCCCCGGGGGCGGTCATCGCCACGCTCTCGAGGTCGAGGGCGAGCTCGCCCGACCAGCCGGCGTCGTTGCCGGTGGCGCCGCCGTCGACCTTGCGCTGGGTCAGCTGGAGCGGGGCGAGGTTGTACTGCTTCTCGAACAGGCCGAGGTCGGAGGTCGGCGGCGGCGCCTCGCCGTACACGCCGATCGATGCCGGATGGGCGGGCGCCGCCGCGACGAGCGCGGTCGCCCCCAGGGCGGCATCGAGCTGCGCCGGCGTGAGCGGTCCGAGCTGCGCGTTCGCGCCGGCGAAGGTCACCGTGGGCAGCGTGACGGCAACCGGCTGCATGCCGGGCTGCGGGTACACCTCGAGGGTGAGCTGGTAGGCGCCCGGGTCGAGGGCGGTGAAGTTCGAACCGAGGTCCCCCTGGTCGTCCGGCCCGTCGGTGCCGCTGATGAGGACGTCCTTGGCCGTGTTGGGCGGGCGCTGCGTCACCTGGTAGCTGCCCGCCCGGGCGCTCGGGTCGGGGGCGCCGGAGGTGCTGGTGATCGTCGTCTGCACCGTCACCGGCAGCCCCGTGGTCCACGGACCGTTGCCCACGATCGTGCTGGTCGCCACGTAGCCGTCGCCGAGGTCCTGCACCAGGGGGGTGGTCTGGGCCGGCCGCGGCTGCGCGCGCTTCTTCTTCGGCTTGGCCTTCGGCCGCTTCGGCCTCGCCTGGGTCCGGGCATGGCCGGTGGCGGTCGGCACGGCGGCCAGGGGCTGGTGCGGCGCGGATAGCGCGGCGGTGAGCCCGCTCACCCAGGCGACGCCGGTAAGGCCGGCGGGCAGGACCGGGTCGCGCGTCGGCGTGAGCCAGGTGCCGCCGAACAGCGACGCGGCCCGCAGGCCGGCGCCCAGCGTGCGTGCGACAACCGCCGGCGTGGCGCTCGCGTACACCACCCAGCCCGACACCTGCACCCGCTCGTACCCGGCGCCGCGCAGGTAGGCCACGTCGGCCCCGACCCGCCCGGCCGGAGGCCCGAACCGCGCGTCGACCTGGGCGCGGGTGAGAAACCGGCGGTAGAGCGGCGAGGCCGGATCGGCCACGGCGCGCGCATACGCGGCAAGTGCCGCCGGATGGGCGGGTGCGAGGGCGAATCCGAGCCGGACGCGCGCCGAGGCGGGCAGGGCGTGGCTGGCGGGAAGCGCGGCCCTTAGCGCGGGCGTCAGCACGGGCAGGGTGACGCCGGGCGGCGGGGCCGGCCGGGGCGCCGCGGCGGCGGCGCCGCCGCCGGCCAGGGAAGCGCTCAGGAGGAGGCTGACAAGGAGCGTCGTACGTCGTGGCAAGCGGTCGCCTCCCTTGCCCGGGCCAGGTCCCGCCGGGCGCTTCGTAGGTGGTTTCGGAAGGCGGTCCAGGTTTTGGGGGTTCGCGGACAGGCCTTCATCCGCCGTTAACCGGGCGGCGGTAGGCTACATCCGATCGTTCGAACGGAGGTTTCCGATGGTCCGAGCGGTTCTCCTCGATGCGGGCGAGGTCCTGGTCCACCTGCTTTCCTGGTCCGAGCGGCTTCGCCGGGCTCTCTCGCCGGCGCCGTGGCAGTGCGACGACGCCGCTCTTGCTCGCGGCGTCGACGCCGCCCTCGCCTGGGCGGCCGCCCACACCCATGTCGACCTCCTGCCCGACGGCGAGGCGGAGGACGCCTGGGCGTTGGGCCAGGCCCGGGCGATCGCGGGCGCGCTCGGCGTCGCCGGTCTCGACCCGCGCTACCTGCGCGACACCTGCCACAACAGCGCCGCCCTCGCGCCGCTCGACGATCCGTTCGCCGTCCTGCCGGCCCTGCGGGCGGCCGGCCTGCGCCTGGTCGTGATCTCGGACGCACCGCCGTCGATCCGCGCCGCGCTGGTCCGGCTCGGCATTCGTCCGCTGGTCGACGAGGTGGTGCTGTCGAGCGAGGTGGGCGCGCTCAAGCCCGACCCGGCGATGTTCCGCGCCGCCCTCGACAAGGCGGGCGTGGAGGCCGGCGAGGCCGTGTTCCTGGACGACCTGCCGGGCAACGTGGACGGCGCCCGTGCCTTCGGCCTCGCCCGCGCCTGGCTTGTCGACCGGGCGGGGCGCTGGCCGGACCGGGGCGACCGGCTCGACGACCTTCACCCCCTGCCCGCCCTCCTGGCCGGCCCGGACCAGGTCGACGGAAGGCGGTAGCCGTGAGCGCACCCTGCGTCGCCGACGGACCGCTCTTTCCCGTCGATCCCGCCGCACCCGCGTACCGGACCCGCATCATCGGCCACCGCGGCCTGCCCGGACGCCTGCCGGAGAACACGGTAGCCAGCCTGCGGGCGGCGGCCGGGGCCGGCGCCGACCTGGTCGAGGTGGACGTGAAGACCACCCGCGACGGGGTGGTGATCCTCATGCACGACGAGACGGTCGACCGCACGACCGACGGCACCGGCGCCGTCGACCACCTGACGTTCCGGGAGGTCCGCGCGCTGCGGGCGGGCGGCGAGCCGGTGCCCACCCTGGAGGAAGCGCTGGCCGGCGTGGACTGCCCGTTCATGGTCGACTTCGACCGGGTGCGCGAGGCGATCGCCCTGCGTCCGCTCCTGGCCGCCCCCGCGGTGCGGCGGCGCGTCCTCCTCACCGGCGGCAACGCCGATGCCCACGGGGTGCTGCGCGAGGCCTACCCGGACATCGCGATCTCGATGAGCGCCGCCTGGGCGGTGACGCGCGGCGACCTGTGGCACCGCGCGGCGGCCGTCCGCGCCCAGTACCTGAACCCGCAGCACGTCGGCGTGCGGGCCGCCTTCGTGGCGCGGGCGCGCGCCGCCGGCTACGGCGTGTCGACCTGGACGGTCGACCGGCCGTCGTCGATCCGCCGCCTCCTCGGCCTGGGCGTCGACCTCCTCATCACGAACCGCACCGATCTCGCCGTCGCCGCCCTGGGGGCACGACCGTGAGCCGCCCCGACGGCGTGCTCGACGGGCGGCTGGGCGTGCTGCGCCGGGCTGCCGACACCGCCTGGGCCATCGTCCGCGAGGCCGTCGCCACCGGCCGGCCGTTTGCCATCCAGACCAAGTCGGGACCGGCCGATCTCGTCACGCCGATCGACCTCGCCGTCGAGCGGGCGGTGCGCGAGCTCGTGCTGGAGGCGTTCCCCGACGACGGGTTCCTCGGTGAGGAGTACGGCGGCAGCGGCGAAGGGGCACCCTGGACCTGGTACCTCGACCCGGTCGACGGTACCACGAACTTCGCCCACCGCATGCCGTTCGCCAGCATCGCCCTGTCCGTCGGCCACGCGGGCGTCCTGCAGGCCGGCACGATCATCGGCGCGTTCAGCGGTGCGCGCTACGAGGCGGTGCGGGGCGACGGCACACGCCTCGACGGGCAGCCGGTCCGCGTCGCGAGCGGGGGCCTATCCGGCGCCATCGTCGCCACGGAGCTCATGGGCGCGCGGCCGTGGCCCGGGTTCGCCGACGCCCTGGCCGCGATCGGCGAGCGTGGCGCGACCGTGCGCGTCATGGGCTCGACCGCGTTCAGCCTCGCCCTCACCGCGTCCGGATCCGCCGCCGCATGCCTCATCGCCCGTCCGCACGCGCTCGACGCCGGCACCGGCTTCTTCCTCGTCGAGCAGGCAGGCGGGCGTGTCGAGGAGGTCGCCCCGGCCGGGTGGCCGGTGCCGATCCGGGCCGGCGGCGGCCCGCGGGCTCTGGACGAGCTGCGCGACGCCCTCGACCGCGCCCTGCGCTAGCCGCGCACGCCGACAGGCGCGCTGGCCCCGCGGCCGGCGCGCCCTTGCGTTGCGCCGCCCGGACGCGCCCAACCGCGCCACCCGCGCCGGTTCCGGCCGCTTCGACCGCGAACGGATGGCGACCGATGTCACGTTTGACGCTTCGACGGTCGTCGCCAGGATGCGACAGCCATGGACGGCAAAGTGGTGAAGGAGTCCAGCCCGCCCCGCTCCCCATCGCGCCCGAAGGAGGAACCCCGTGCCCGCCCACCTCATCCATCAGCGCATGCTCGGGCACCTGAGCCGGCTCGTATCCGCCGGACTCCCCCTGACCGACCCGCGCGTGGTCTGCGCCTCGCAGCGCCTGGACCGCCTCGTCGTGGCGGTCATGCGCGCCGGCCAGAACGCGCCGGCGGACACCGGCGGCGACGTCGCGCAAGCACTCCGCAAGACCCCGCGGGACACGTCCCCGGCCCTCGTCCCTGCGGTCGCCCTCTAGCGCGCCATCGGCTAGGTCTCCGTCGCGCCCCCGGCCGCCAGCGCCTCCCGCAGGCGGTCGCCGAGGCGACCGCGCTCCTCTTGGATCTCGGCCGCACGCTCCTCGGCCAGCGCCTCGTAGACGCCGCCCTCCTCCTGCGCCTTGGCGGCGAGGTTGAGGAGGGCGGTGTCGCATACCTCGTCGACCAGCCTGGCGAGGCGTCCGAGCGCCGCCGCGTCCGGCACCTGCGCCAGCGACTCGTCGACGAACGCCGCAAGGTCGAGCCCCTCGATTCCCGCCCGCTCCCAATACGTCTCTCGCAGTGCCTCGCACAGGTCCGCGTCGTCCGTGCTCACCGCGCACCGCCTCCCCGCCCGTCCTTCGTCGTCTCCACCCGGAGCGTGCGGTGACCCGGGAACCCGTGCCCACACAGGGCGCCGCCGTCCACCGCGCTGTCCACATGCACGGGCTGCACGCCGCCCACCCCGTCCCCGTCGGCCGGGACCGCCTCCCGGTGGGCCCGGTCGATGCCCGGCGGGGCGTGCGCCGCGTCGCCGGCGAACGGGCGCGACCGGACGGCCGCGCCGAGCGGTACCCGGGCGTCGGCGCCGGTCGTTGCGGGGGTGGGGGCGTGTGCATGGTCGTCGGGCGGGCCCGAGTCAGCGGCTGCCGGCGCCATCGCCCTGGGCAGCGCGGCGCCGGGCCAGGCGCTCGGCCCGGCGGATCTCGGCCGCGCGCATCCTTGCCTCCTCTTCCGGCGTCTCGGTCAGGAGCGGCGGCACCGGGATCGGCCGGCCCGCCTCGTCGACCGCCACGTACGTGAGGAAGGCGCGCGCGGACATCGCGTGGTGGCCGCTGAACAGGTCCTCGACGTACGCCTTCACCTCGACCTCCAGCGACGTCCGCCCGGCGGCGCTCACCTCGGCCACCAGCTCGATGCACTCCCCCAGGCGGATCGGCCGGAGGAAGTCGACCGAGTCGATCTCGGCCGTCACGACCTGGCGGCGCGAGTGCCGACGGGCCGCGATCGCACCGACAACGTCCATGAGCATGAGGACGCGGCCGCCGAAGATGTTGCCGTTCGGGTTGGCGTCGTTGGGAAAGACCAGCTCGGCGCGCACCGTGCGCGAGCGGCTGACGGGCACCGGGGCAAGGGCTCCGACATCGGTCACGCTGGCTTCCTCCCTCGCGCGTTCGCCTCGACCGTACCAGATCGGGACCCGGACCCGCACTGCGGCCCTAATAGGAGATGCCCGCGAGGATGCGGTCGAGGGACCGGGCCGGGAAGACGGCGTTGGTGGTGGACGAGTAGTTCGGCCCCGACACGCTCACGTACTGGCCGTAGTCGCGCCAGACCGTCTGGCGCACCGGCTGCACGACCGAGGCCGGAACGACGGGCGCCGACCGGCCGGTGACGATCATGTACACGCGCACGCCGCGGGCCTCGAGCGTATGCAGGTTGCGCCACACGGCGTCGACCCGGGGAACGTGCCAGGCGCCGTCGGCGTACACCCAGTTCTCGCACAGGATCGCGTCGCGGCCCGGTTCGAGCCGCAGCGGCACCACGCTCGCCGGGTCCCAGGCGTTGAGCAGGACGGCCAGGCCGTCGCGGTGGGCGCGGTCGACGATCGCCTGCAGCGGTGCCGTGCGGGAGGACAGCCCGTCGCCCACGTCGTCGAGCAGGACGCCCTCGAAGCCGAGCCTGTGCAGCCCCGCGAGGCCGGCGTCCACCTGCGCCATGGTCACCTTGCCCGTATCGACGTAGCCGTAGAACGGCACGCCCGGCATGTCGGCATGGACGAGACGGGCCAGGGCCGGCTCGCCCAGGGCGTCGCCGAACACGACCATCGCGTAGCCGGAAAACTGCCGCGCCACCCGGGCCGCAAACGCCCGGCCGCCGCGACCGGGGTATGAGCCATAGAAGATGAGGAACGGCCGCACGACCTTGGGCGGGGCGACGGGCGCGGACCACAGGGCGGCGGCGACCACGGCGGCCGCGCCGAGCAGGCGGACGAACGCGACGAGCGCCCTCACCCGTCCGCCACCACCGGAGCCGGCTCGACCGCGCGTGCGCGGCGCGGCCCTCGCACCATGGTCGCGGCGGCGAGCGCGTCCGGCACGCCGAGGGCCACGGCCGCCCCGGCCGCGGCGAGCACGGCACAGGCCGCGAACGCCAGGTGGAACGCGCCGGCCGCGGCCGAGGCCCGCAGGGCGCCGCCGGTGAGGATGGCGCCGGCGGGCAGGAAGGCGGCGACCATGGTGCCGGCGAGCGCCGCCCCCAGCGCCCCCGCCACCTGGCGCTGGGTCGCGAACAGCGCCGAGGCCCGTCCCGTGTCCGCGGCCGAGATGCCCGCGAAGGCCGCCGCCTGGAGGGGCAGGATCATATACGCCATCCCCGCCCCGACACCGAACATGCCCAGGCGCACCCACCACGGATCCGTGGCCGGGCCGATCCGGGTCAGCGCCAGGATGAGGAGCGTGACCGCGGTCAGCCCTCCGGCCATGAGGCGGCGCGGCCCGACGCGCGGGTACAGGCGCGCGACGAGGCGGGACGAGAGCATCACGCCGATCGCCTCGGGGAAGGTCGTGAGGCCCGACGAGAAGGCGCTCGCGCCGCGGGCGTACTGGAGGAACTGGGGCATGAGGAAGAGGACGCCCATGAACGCCGCGCCGCCCAGGAGCGAGGTCAGGTTGCAGGCGCGAAACAGGCGGTCGTCGAGCAGGCGCACGCTGAGCATCGGCGCACGGGCGGCGAGCTCGACGCACACGAACGCGACCGCCGCAGCGATGCCGAGCGCGCCCGCCGCCCACACCGGGACGCGCCCCCAGCCCAGGACCGGCCCCTCGCTCGCCGCGTACAGGATGAGGGCGAGGGCGCAGGCGGCCAGGATGAAGCCGGCGACGTCGAAGCGTCCCGGATGCGCCTCGCGGCGCTCGGCCAGGCAGGCGAGGCCGAACGCAAGCGCGGCCGCGCCGATCGGCAGGTTGACCAGGAACACCCACCGCCAGGACAGCTGGTCGACCAGAAAGCCGCCCAGCACCGGGCCCAGGGCCGGCGCCATGACGGTGGGCACGAGCAGCACCGCCGCGGCCCGCGCCCTGCGCTCGGGCGGGTAGGCACGGTACAGCATGGCCTGGCCCACCGGCGTGAGAAGGCCGCCGCCGACGCCCTGGAGGACGCGAAAGCCGACCAGCGCCGGCAGGTCCGGCGCCGTCGCGCACAGCGCCGACGCGGCCGTGAATAGGCCCATGGCGGCGAGGAACGTCGTCTTGGTACCGATCCGGTCGCCCAGCCAGCCCGACGCCGGCATGCAGGCGGCGAGGCTCAGCAGGTAGCCGATCACCGTCCAGTCGACGGCCGACGGCGTGGCGTGGAACTCGCGGCCGATGGTCGGCAGGGCGGTGGTCACGGCGGTGGAGTCGAGAATGCTCACGAACATGCCGGCGACGAACAGCGCGGCGACGACGTGTTTCTGGCGGGGCCGGACGATCGCCACCACCTCCGCGCGGCTGTACCGCCCATTGTAGCAGCCGCCGCGCCGTTCGCCTGCATGGACGGCCGGTGGCGGTCATACAGGGCGGCGGGAGGGATGTACGTGTACATGCGCGTGGTCCGCGTGCCCGGCCAGGCGGTGCGGGCGCGGGCGGGCACGGACGGTGGCCGCCTCGTCGCGGCCGGACTGCTCGCGCTCTGGCTGGGCCTGGGCGCGGCGGTCGGCGTCGGGGTGCCGGTGGCCCTCGCCGGTGCGCTGGGCCCCCGGATGGTCGCCGCCGCGATGACGGCGCTCGTGCCCGATGCGCTGGTCGTGGGCGCCGCGCTGTCGGTGGCGGCCTACCTGGTCCTCCTGACCGAGGGGAACGGCCCGGGACAGGTCGGGAGGCACGCGGCCGCGGTCGGCGCCGTCGCCGCCCTGGTCTGCCGCGCCGTGGCGGTGCCGGCCGTGGTCGACAGCGCGGGCGGCACGGCATCGGCCCACGGCGCCGCCATCGCCCTGTTCGGGCTGTCCCTGGCGGCCGGCGCCGTCGGCCTGATCGCACTCGTGGCGGCGGCGCGCGGCGGGGCGGGGGCGCGCGCATAAGCCGACCGATTTGCATCGCGATGGCCGCTGCCCGATGATGGCGCCAGATGTCGAACGCAGCAGGCGCCCAGGCGCCGCCCCTTGCCGCCCCCCCGCCGCCCGGCTGGCGGACGCCGCCCGCGGCGCGTCTGGCCGTCCTGCGGGCCTTGACCGACGGCGCCCTCGCCGACCCGCTCGGCGACGGGCCGGTCGGGGCCCTGGAGCGGGCCGTGGCCGTCCGCCTGCGCCTGCCCGAGGGCCGCGTGCGGGCGGCCGGGTCCGGTTCGGGCGCGCTCGTGCGCTGTCTGGTGGCGGCCGGCGTCGCACCGGGCCGCGAGGTGGTCCTGTCCGCGCTCGCCCCCGCCTACGTCGCCGGCGCCGTCATGCTCGTGGGGGCGCAACCGGTGGCCGCCGACGTGGGCCCCGATCTCGCCCTCGACGCCGCGGCCGTGGCGCGCCGCCTGGGCCGGCGCACGGCGGCCGTGGTCTGGACGCCGCCGCCCGCCGGCGACCGTCCCCTCGCCCCGCTCGCCGCCCTGTGCGCGGGGGCCCGGGTGCCGCTCGTCGAGGACGGCGCGCACCTCTTCGGCCTCGCCGACACGTCCGGGCGGCCCGTGGGCGGGCGGGCGCCGCTGGCCGCGTTCAGCCTCGCCTACGGCAAGGGGCTGCACGCCGGCGAGGGGGGCCTTGCGATCGCCCGCGGCGCGCGCACGGGCCGCCGCCTGGCGGACCACGCCCCGGCGCCGGGACGGGGCCGGCGCCGTCTGCCACCGCTTGCGGCCACCGGCCGGATGGGTGGGCTTGCCGCCGCCCTCGCGGCCGCCAGCCTGCCCGACCTGGACGAGCGCTGGCGGCGACGGCAGGCCCACGCCGCGCGCCTCGCGCAGCTCGGTCGCGAACGAGGCGTCGCCGACCTCGGCGCCGTCGGCGTGCCGCTGTGGGCGGGACGGCTCTGGACGGGGGCGCGCGCCCGCCAGCTGGACCGTGACGCGGCGCCCCTGCGCCTGGAGTTCGCGGTTCCGGCGATCTGGCCGGGCGCCGGCCCCGGCCTTCCCGCCGCGCGCGAGGCGGCCGCCACCGTCCGGGTCCTGGCCTGGTGGGACGCGGCCGTGGCCCGCCCGGCCGAGTGGGCCGTGCTCGAGCGCGCGTTCGTGCGCGCCCTGGAGGGCAGCGCGTGAACGCCCCGATGCCCGCCCCGGACGCCTACGAGCGCGAGCTCGACTGGCTGTACGCCTCGCTCCTGGAGCGCGCGCACCTCACCCGGGGCCTCGATGACCTCGGCCGGCGGCACCCGACCTGGACACGCGCCCTGCTCGACGCGCTCGGCGCACCGGATGCGGACGTGCCCGCCCTCCTCGTCGTCGGCTCCAAGGGCAAGGGCAGCACCTCGGCGATGGCCGCCGCCGCCTTGGGCGCGGCCGGCGGACCTGTCGGGCTTGCTACGTCGCCGCACCTGATCGACGTGCGCGAGCGGATCCGCCTCGACCTGCGCGCCATCTCGCGCGCCGACCTGTACGACCGCCTGCGGGCCATGCGCAGCGCGGCCGACCCGCTGCGGCGGGCGATGCCCCTGCCCGCCTACCAGAGCCCGGTCGGCCTCATGGCGGTGGCCGCCGCCGTCCACTTCGCCCGCGGGCGCGCACGCGCTGCCGTCTACGAGGCGGGGCGCGGCGGCCTTGTCGACGACGTGGCCGAGGTCCGGCACGAGGTGGTCGCCGTGACCCCGATCCTCCTTGAGCACCGCGACGTTCTCGGCCCGGACCTGGGCGACATCGCCCGGCACAAGGCGGGCGCGATCCGGCCCGGGACGCGGGTTGTCGTCCACCACCGGCTCGTGCCGGCCGCCGCGGCGGCGGTTGCCCGCGCCGCGGCGCGCGTCGGCGCCGAGCGCCTCGCGCTCGGCCGCGAGGTGCGCGTCGTGGCGACGGCCCCGGGACGGGACGGGCGCTCGCGGATCGAGGTGCGCACGCCGCTCGGCGGCCGCTACCGGGTCGCGGTGCCGCTCGCCGGCCAGCACCAGGCGGACAACGCCGCCGTCGCCCTGGCGGCCGCGGAGGCACTCCTGCGCCGTCCTCTGCCGGAGCACGCGGTGGCCGACGCGCTCGCCCGCCTGCGCTGGCCCGGGCGCATGGACGTCATGGCCGATCCCGCCGGCGGTCAGGTCCTCCTCGATGGCGCCATCGAGCCCGACGCCGCCTTGCGGGCGATCGACCATGCCCGCAGCCACCTGCGCGCGCCCTACGCGGCCGTTGTCGGCGCGGGCACGGACAAGGCGCCCGTGCGGCTGTGGCAGACGGCCGCGGACGCCGGCCTCGACACGGTCGTGACCCGCGCCCACAACACGCACCTGACCTTCCCCGACGACGACGAGGCGCAAGGCTGGGTCGCCGGCGACCGGGCGCGCCGGGCCTACCTGCCCGAGCTGGCCGACGCCCTCGCCTGGGCGCGCCGGCGCGCGCGCGACGGGACGGTCGTTGTCGTCGGCACGCTGAGCCTGGTCGGTGACGCGATCGCCCTTCTGGGCGGCGACGCCGACGACCTCGTCAGCCCCGACGGGTCGCGTACGTCGCGGTAACCGCGACCAGCACCTGCCCCGGACCGGGCGTCGGCACGATGGCGCCGGCCGCGTCGCTGGTACAGCCGTTCACCGGACCGCAGGCGGTGCTCGTGAGGATGTCGACGTGCGTCGCACGCAAGGCGCCGAGCACCAGGCCCTGCGCCTTGGCAAGCGCGACCGCGCGCGAGCGCGCCACGCGGAGCGCCGCCGCGTCGGCGCGAACCTGCTGGGACGGCGGCACGCGCGGCGCGGCCACGGGCGCCAGGTAGTAGCCGTCGTAGCCCGCAAGCGTCGAGATCTGGAGGTGCGCGACCACCTGGAGCGCCGCCGCCTCGGTGTCGAGCGTGGCAGACACCGTCTGGCTGGCCTCGATCGGCTGGGCGCCGACCTGCGCCGACAGGCTTGGCGGCCCGACGGCGGCGATCGCCCCGGCCGGCGCGCCGGCCTCGCGCAGCGCGCGCTCGGCCGCCTGCACCGCCGCCTGGAGGGTGCCCCAGGTGGCGGTCGGAGCAACCCCGGCGATGGCAAGGTTGAGCCGGATCGCCACCGGCGCCGCCGGCTGGTCGGCCGGGGCGAGGGCATAGCCCGTCGCCGTGACGGTCGCCCCGGCCTGCCCGCCCGACCCGGCCGGGCCCGGCGTGCCGCCGATCGCCACGCCGCAGCCGGCCAGCGCAACCAGCGCGAACAGGGCCGACGCAGCCACGCCCACGCGCGCCCGCACCGTCCCCATACGCCACATCGCCGCCCCTATGCGGGCAGGCTGTCCTTCAGGTCCTTCATGATCCGCGCCTTGGGCATGGCGCCGATCCACGACCGCTTGACCTCGCCGCCCGCGACCAGCAGAAGCGTCGGGATCGAGACGATCCCGTACTTCTGGGCCGTCTCGGGGTTGTCGTCGACGTTCACCTTGGCCACGCGGACCTGGTCCTTGAGCTCCTCGGCGATCTCCTCGACGACGGGCGACATCATGCGGCACGGGCCGCACCACTCCGCCCAGAAATCGACCAGGACCGGGCGGTCGCTGCCCAGGACCTCGGTCGCAAACGTCTGGTCGCCCACGGCTACCGTCGCCATCTCGCTCTTCGCCTCCTCCGCGCGGGTGCGCGGGCCGCTTCAGCAAACATAGTGTACCGCATGCGTCAACAGGCTCACAGTGTGCCCAAACGCGGCCCGCGCCGCGGTCGAGCGACCCTTGACCGGCCGCGGGCGGCAGCGTAGTTTGATCGTACGGTCATTCGGCGGACCGCCGAAGGGGTGATGGCATGGCCCGACCTGCGCGCCAGAATCCGCCCCGGCCGGGGGCCCCGTCCGACTACGGCACCGGGCCGGTCGTGCTCCTCCTCGAGGCGGCCTGCCTGAGCGAACTGGAGTGGCCGCTCAAGTCGTACGTGCTCCTCCACCTGGGCGGCGTGGGCCTGACGGTGTACGCCAATTACTTCCTCTACAGCCTGGCCCTCGTCCTGCTCACGGCAGGCGGCATGTGGCTGCGACGGCGGATGCGCGCGCGACCGGTGCGCCGGGGACGGTCCAAGGTCATCCCGTTCCCGGAGCACCGGCGCCGGCGCGGCGCCTAGATCACGAGCGCCCCCGCGGACAGCGGGGGCGCTTTCGTGTCCGCGGGAGGACCGCCCAACCGCCAACTCGCGCCGCCCCTGGAAGAGACCGGAAGCCACGGACACAAGCGCCCCCGGCCACGCGAACCGCGTGACGAGACAGCGAAGCGGCGTTCGCGCCGCGTCGCGGGAGGAGTGTGCCCATGACGGTCGGTACCCGCTTTGTCGCGCGCCTGCGCCGGGCACTTGGCCCGTGCGCTGCCGCCCTTGCCCTGTGCGCCGCACTGCCCGGCGCGGGCGTTGCGGCCCAGGGGGCGACGAGCCCCCCGCCCCCGTTCCGTGACCTGTCCGGCGTATCGCCCCTGGGCCAGCGCACCATCATCGCCGATGCCAAGCTCGGTCTCATGGCCGGCACGGCAGCGGGCAAGTTCGATCCCCAGGGTACCGTCACGCGCGCCCAGGCGGTGCGCTTCCTTCTGAAGGTCCTGGTCGTCGCGCACGACCTGCCGGCCATGCCCAGTACCCGCGCGAAGCTGCCGTTCGGCGACGTCAGCCCGGCCTCGCCCTACGATGCCGCGCTGGCCCAGGCGCTCACCCTCGGCATCCTGGCGGCGCCGGCCGCGGGCGCGCCGGCCAAGTTCTACCCGACGCGCAACGTGTCGCGGGCCGACCTCGCCCAGTGGGCGATCGCGGTCTCCCTTGCCCAGCCGAGTGCGTCGGCCCCCAACCCGTACCGCGACCTCGGCCACCTGAGCGCGAGCGAGCTCGGCGCGGTTCTCCTCGCCGCCCATCTGGGCCTGGTGCCGCCGGCCGGGGCCAAGGCGTTCGACCCGATCGGCAGCGTCAACCGCGTGGCCATGGCGATCACGCTCTTCCGTCTGTACACATACCTCGTCGCCACCACGCCCAGCGCGGCCACGCTCACCGCCACCCAGAGCACGTTCGCGGCTGGCGGCAGCGAGCCGCTCACGCTTGCCGTCGACAACGCCGCCGGCGGCGCGGTCGCCGCCTCGGCGCTGGCGGCGTACAAGGTGACGTACACGGTCACGGCGAGCCAGGGCGGCGACGCGACGACGGCCGGCGTATCCGGCGGGACGTTCACCGCCGCGACGCCGGGCGACTACCAGGTGACCGCCTCGATCGCCGGCGGCTACCTGACCAAAGCGGTGCAGGCCTCCCTGCCGACCCTGATCCCGGTCTACGGCCCGCCCGCCCAGGTGGTCGTGAGCGCGCCGGCCACCCTCACCGCGGACGGACAGGACGGTGCCACCGTCGACCTGACCGTCGAGGACAGCGGCGGGCGCACCGTGGCCGACTTCAACGGCTCGGTCACGGTCTCGTCGTCGCAGCGCGGCGCGGTCGGCGTCCTCGACGCGCAGGGCACGGTCGCCACCGCGCCGCTGACGGTGCTGGCCGTCGACGGCCTGGCCAAGGTGTCGGTTCGCGCAGGACTGTCGCCGGGCGCCCAGGCGACGATCACGGCCCGTGCGGCGAGCGCCACCGGCACGGCCACCGTGGCCACGCAGGGCCAGACGGCCACCCGCGTGGTGATCCAGGCCGCCACCCCGGCGATGGCCGACCAGAAGGGCGCGAACGACGCGATCACGGCCGAGGTCGTCGACCAGGCCGGGTTCCCCATGGGGACGGGCACATACCCGATGGTCCTGCACCTGGCCACCGGCGGCGCCACCCTCGCCAGCCTGGGCCTGCGCGGCGGCGGACCGATCGACCTCACCTACACCGGCGGCAGCGCCCGGCCGCCGACGACCAGCCTGACGGCCACGGGCAAGGGCGGCGGCACGGTCGAGATCGACGCTGCGACCTCGGTCCAGGGCGTCGCGCCCGGTACGCTCGACGTCTCGGTGGTGGGCGGACCGCCGCCGAGCACCCAGGGCAGCGTCGAGGGCCTCGCCATCGGCGTCGTGAGCGGCAGCCCGAGCACCAGCGCCGCCCCCACGGTGGCGATCGGCGGCGTGACGGTGCTGTCGGTCTCGTACACCGGTCAGGGCCTGTCGCCGGTGCCCGCGCCCGGCGCCATCTCCGTCGTCCTGAGCATCGCCTCGGGCGGCGGCAGCGCCTCGTTCACCGACCTTCCCTCGGGCGCGACCGTGAACCAGGGCGGGACCAGCGTCAACCTCACGATCCCGAGCGGCGTGGCCTCGGTCGACATCGGCCTCGCCGGCGCCTCCCCCGGCCCGGTCACCCTCACCGCCGAGGGCAGCGTGGCCGGCACCTCGACCACGCCGGCGGCCTCGGTGTCCGGAACCCTGCCGGTGACCGTCACCGGCCAGGCCACCAACCCGGTGACCGGCGTCGTCGTGGGCGTGGGCGGCGTGCAGGGCACGTCCTCCGGGGCGACGGTGCCCGTCCCGTCCCCCGGGGCGGCGACGCCCGTGACCGTGACCCTCGTCGGCACCGCCGGCACGGCCGTGTTTGCCCCCCAGCCGGAAGTCGTCATCCTCAGCGACAGCGGCCTCGCGCCCGCCCCCAACGGCGGCCAGGTGGCGGCGAACACGATGACCGCGGGCGGGGCGTTCAGCCTCGACGGCAGCGCCCCCACCCAGCTGGTCGTCATTCCCGCCGGCCAGTCGGGCGTCGTCGTCAACTACACCAACCAGACGGCCGGGACGTACCAGGTCGAGGCGCAGGTGATCGACCCCGGCGCGTCGGGCCTGAACACGTCGGCCACCGGCACGGGCACGTCCGGCCCGACCTCTACCTACGCGGTGGATCTCGTCGCCGTGGGCGTTCCCCAGGGCGATCTTCTCGGCGACTTCGCGACCGCTCTGAACGTCGCCAGCAACCGCGTGACGCCGACGCCTTCGGGCGAGCAGGCGACCGCCGCCGGCGGCGGCACGTATGCGGTGTCGGTGACGTGGCCGGGCGGGGCGCCACCGATCGATTCGGTGTACGCGCAGATCACCGCCGTCTCGCCAACCGGTGCCCAGATCGTCAACCTCGGCCCGCCGCCCGCCCCCGTCTTCACCGACACGCTGACCGCCTCGACGCAAAGCCTGTCCATCCCGTCCGCCACCGGCAGCGCCACCGTCACCTACACCGTTGTCGACCAGAGCGGCAACGCGGTGCCCGACGCGACCGTCGACCTGGCCCTGGCGAACGCGAACGGCTCCGACCTGTCCCTGTCCGCCACCGGTAGTTCCCTCACCCAGACCCTTACCACCGGCACCGACGGCACCGCCGTGGCCACGGTCTACGGAAACACCCTCCCCGACGCCGCGACCCTGACCGCCACCCTCCCCGCCGAGCCCACCCTGCCGGCCGTGTCCACGGCGGTCCAGGTCACGGCCACGGGCAACGACACCCTCTCGGCCCTGCCCACCGAACTGGGCCCGACCCAGTTCACCGCCGACGCCGGCGGCGAGCCGATCACCTTCACGGTGACGCTCGCCGGCGTGCCGGTGCAGGGCGTGACCGTCGACTTCGCCCTCGCCGTCGGCTCCTCCGGTCTCGGCCTGGCCAAGGCCAGCGCGACGACGAACGCGTCCGGCGAGGCGGTCGTGCGCGTGCGCGGCTACACGACGAGCGCCCAGGGCGCCGTCGTCGCCTCCCTCCCGTCGGTTTCCGGGCAGGTCGTCTCGACCGGTCCGATCAGCGTCGCGGCGGGCAAGCCGGCCAAGCTCGCGACCAGCCTTCCCCCGGGCGACACGCTGACGGCCGACGCGGCCGCAAGCGGCGTCGACCTCCTGGTCGTGGTCGAGGACCAGTACGGCAATCCCGTGCCCGGGCCGACCCCCCTCGCCGTCACGGCGAACGGTCCCCTCCAGGCGGCAAGCTCGGTCGGCGCGATCGCGACCAGCCAGGCCGGAAGCGCCACGATCCCCCTGACCGATCCGCAGGGCACGCTCGGCGCCGACCAGATCACGGTCACCGACACCCAGGACAGCCGTGTCGCCCTCACCCTGCCGCTGACCATCGTCGCGGGCGCGCCGGCCCACTTCACCGCCGGCGCGCTGGGCGCCACGACCGTAAAGGTGGGCAACTCGATCGGCTTCACCCTGACCGCCACGGACGCGTTCGGAAACCCGGTGTCGGGCACCTTCCCGGTCCAGCTCGGCGGCAGCGCCATGGGCCCCGCGCCGGACGGCGAGATGCCGCCCGGGCGGGCGGTGGCGGTGACGTTCCAGAACGGGACGGCGACCGCCGGCGTTCCGGTCACGCCGGTCCTCGCCGAGTCCGGCGGGACGCTCACGGCGCAGGTCGGCACCCTGCCGGCGGTCACGCTCACGACGGATCTCACGGTCACACCGGGCGACCCGGCGTACGCCGTGATCGAGTCGATCGCACCCAGCCGCGGCAGCCCGCTCTCGGTGACGCCGGCCGTCGGCCCGTGGGGCCCGACCGCGCTCGAAGGACTGGGCGCACCCTCGCCCGACACGACGTACAAGGCGACGATCCAGGTCGTCGACGTCGTCGGCAACCCGGTGAGCCAGGCGGACGTGCAGATCACCGCCGCGATCGCCCCGGAGGCGGGCGGCAGCGCCACGCTCGGGTCGCAGGCGATGCTGTCGGACGCCTCCGGCCAGGCCACCCTTTCCTACACGACGTCCGGCGCCCAGGCAACCAAGCCGAAGACCGGCGACGTCATCACGCTGACCCTGCCCTACTCCGGCAACCAGACGGTCGCCACGACGGGAGGCTACTGATGCGCATCGACGTGCGACACGGCCGGGGAGCGGCAGCCGCCCTGATGGCCGCGATCCTGATGGCCGGCCCGGTCACCGCCGCCCAGTCGTCCCTTGTCAACCTGGGCGTGCCGTTCTACAACTTCGTCGCCTCCGGCGGGCTCATGACCAGCCAGGCCGGGGCGCCGGTCTGGATCTCGGTCGCGGCCGGCAACCCGGCGATCCTGGGCGAGCTGAACGCGGCCTCCGGCGCCGTTGCCGACACGGCGCGCGTACCCGGCGCCAACAGCGTGTACGGGTACGCCCAGGCGCCCAGCGGCACCGTCTACCTGGGCAGCGCACCGCACCGCCAGCTGTATGGGTACGTGCCCGGCTCCGGCACGGTGAAGGCGCTGGGCGCGCCGACCGGAACGTCCGCGACGACGATCTGGGCACTCGCCTACGACCCCGCCGACAACCTCCTGTACGGCGGACTGTCGTCCAAGGCCGGCCTGTTCTCCTACAATCCCGCCACGGGCGCATTCGTGAACGACGGCTCGATGGAGAGCGGGCACGCGTTCGTACGGGCCCTCGCCGTGTCCGGCGGCATCGTCTACGCCGGCCTGGGCGGACCGGCCGGACTGGTCGCGTACAACCCGGCCACGCAGACGGCGACCAACATCCTGCCGAACGGCTACGGCCGACCTGAAGCCGTGAACGCCCTGCAGGTGGTCGGCAGCGACCTGTTCGTCCACTTCACGGACGCCGAGGAGCTCGTCATGTCGATCCCCGGCTATACGGTCCTGGCCCACCTGAACAACGTCCACGGCCCCGGCGTGACGCCCCAGTCCGACGGCACGAGCGTCGCCTACGAGGGCGGCGGCAGCGTCTACGAGCTCAACCTGCAGACCCTCAAGTCGGTGAACGAATCCACGAGCCTTCCCGCCTACCAGGCCCAGTACCTCGCCTCGACCTCCGCGGATGCGGTCGCCCTCGTGAACAACGCCGGCTCGTCCGCCCCCGGCTGGTCGGTGGCCGGCATGACAAGCAAAGGCACGTACTGGCTCGACAACCTGCAAAACGACTTCCTCGCCAGCGGCCCGATCGACGTCAACGCGTCGGTGGGCCAGATCGAGGCGATCGGCCAGGGGCCGGACGGCAAGATCTACATGTCGAGCTATCTTAGCGGCGCCACCGCCGTGCTCGACCCGTCCACCAACGCGGTCACCACCCAGCAGGGCCCGGGCCAGGCCGAGAGCATCGTCACCGACGGCCAGAACATCATCTTCGGCGTCTACCCCGGCGCCGTGCTCTGGTCGTACAACCCGGCCGAGCCGTGGAACTGGGGGCCGTATGCGACGGCGCCCGAGAACCCGGCCCCGCTCGTCACCATCGGCAAGGCGCAGGACCGCCCGATGTCCATGGTGGTCGGGCCGGACGGCAACCTGTACGTCGGCACCGTGCCGGTGGCGGGGGCGATCGGGGGCGCCCTGTCGGTGGTCACGCCGACCGGGCACGTGACAACCTACCGCAACCTGATCCAGGGCCAGAGCCCGATCTCGCTCGTCGTCGCGGACGGCGAGATCGTCGGCTCGACCACGGTGTCGGGCGGTATCGGCGGCAAGCCGACGGCGAAGAGCGCCGAAATGTTCGTCTGGAACCCGCAGACGCAGTCGCTCGTCGCCAGCCTGGCGCCGTTCCCCGGCGTCCCCTCGATCGCCGGCCTCGTCGCCGCACCGGACGGCATCGTCTACGGCCTCACCCACACCCAGATCTTCGCCTACGACCCGGCGACCAACGCCCTCCTGTACGCCCAGAACCTGCCTTGGTCGACCGGTACGGGCTACGGCTCGTTCGACTGGGGAAGCGACGCCTCCCTGGTGATCGGGCCGGACGGCAACCTGTACGGCTCGATCGACGGGCGCGCCTTCGAGGCGAACCCCAACGGCCTCGCCGTGACCACCCTCGTCGGCTCGGGCGTGCACCTCGTCACCGAGGCCAAGGACGGCCAGGTGTACGCCGTCGCCAACGACGGCACCCAGATCGAGGAGCTCGCGTTCCCGGCCGCCCCCCCCAACTGACGAAACGTCCCGCGTGCGACGACGGCCCGGCAACACGCCGGGCCGTCGTCGCGCGCCTGCTTGGCGCGGAGCACCCGGCGGAGGGCCCTGTCCTCGGCACCGGCCGGGCCAGCGGCCGACTTGCCGTGCGCTTGCGCCGCCTGGTACAAGCGGCCATACCCATGTACCGGTCCGCGTTTCGCATCATGTACGCCCCGACCGCGCCCGTATCGCCGCTGCCGAACGTGGCACCGCCGGGCGGCGGCCGCCCATGCCGCGCCGGAAGCCGCCCCGGAACAGCTTGCCTCCCTGGACCTTGAACTCGGCCATGCGAGCCGCCACGATCTTCGCCGCCGAGACGCCGGACTTGCTCGCGACGGCCGCCCACGACGCCGTACCGAAGGCACCGATCCGCGCCGTGCCGGTCCCGCCCGGCGCGTACAGGATGCCTGCTCCCGCCGGCCCGGCAGTCGTCCGGGTCCATCACGCCAACCTTCGGCGCTGGCTGGCAGCGGCGTAGACCTGCCAAGCGCCGCCTCAACGCTCGAACAGGGTGCCCCCCTCGGGCAGGTACAGGCGCGCGTACATCCGGGTGGCGAACGCGTCGGTCATGCCCGACACGTAGTCGGCCACCACCCGCGCCATCTCCTCGCCCACCCCCAGCCGGACGGCGAACTCGCGCGGCAGGAGGTGCTCGGGGTCCGAGGCGAGGGCATCGAACAAGGCGATGAGCATCTGCTGGGCGCGAAAGCGCATGGCGCGCACGCGCGGCAGCTGGATGACCGACGCGGTGACAACGTCCTTGAGGACGTCCAGAAAGGCCTCCGCCTCCGGCACCAGCTCGACGCGCGTGCCTACGAGGGGGTGCACCGACGCCTCGCGCAGCACCAGCCGGCTGGCGCAGACCAGCGCGTGGACCAGGCTCCCCACGGCGCTCTTGCGTCGCTCGGGCACGAACAGGTCGTCGAGCGCGCGATCCAGACGGTAGCGCCGGGCCCAGACCGAGCGGGCGAGCGGCCAGGCAGCGGCGATCTCCGCCGGGCCGATCAGGCGCAGGGCGACGCCGTCCTCGAGGTCGTGCGTGCCGTAGGCGATGTCGTCGGCCACGTCGAGGAGGCTGGCGTCGACCGTCTTGGCCAGGGCACGGCCGCGCTCCGCCGGCCCCGGCGGCGGCTCGAACGCGCGCAGGTAGGCACGCGACGCGGCATCGAGCGGCTGCGCGAGCCAGTCGACGATCGGCGTCTCCTCGTCGTGGTAGCACTTGGGCGGCGACCATGGCCGCAGGCTCAGCGGGCGCGGCTCGAACGGCGGCCAGTCGTGCGGCGCCACGGCCGAGAACGGCACGGGGTACTTGAGCACGCCGAGGAGCGTGCGCCGGGTCAGGTTGAGGCCGTAGCCCGGCGTGTGCGACTCGAGGGTGGCGAGAAGGCGCAGGGTCTGGCCGTTCGCCTCGAACCCGATCCGCCCGCCGGTCGCGCGCACGAGGCAATGGTTGAGCGCCCGCTCGCCCTCGTGGCCGAACGGCGGATGGCCGAGGTCGTGGGCGAGGCCCAGGCTCTCGGCCAGGTCACGATCGGGCAGGACGGCGGCGCGGTCGGGCTGGCGGCGCAGGAGCGTCTTGCGCACCCCGCCGGCAATCTGGGCGGCCTCCATCGAGTGGGTCAGGCGCGTGCGGTGGAAGTCGCCCTCGCCGGCGCCCAGGACCTGGCTCTTCGCCTGCAGGCGGCGAAACGCGGCGCTGTGGATGAGTCGGGCGCGGTCGCGCTCATACGCGCCGCGCACCTCCCCCAGCCGCCCGGGCGCAGCGTGGCGCCGCTCGGACCAGGCCGCGCCGTCGCGTTGGGCCATCCCCTCGCCCCCGCCCGCCGGTTTCTTCCATCGTACGGGAGGGGATGGGGCCTGACCAGCCGACCTAGGATCGCGTCACGGCGACGTACCGGACCGTGACCGCGCGCCCGTGGCGCTGTGCGGCCACCGCCACGAGTCCGGCCGAGGTGAGGAACACCGCGGTCGGGTGCAGGGACGCCACGTCCGCGAGCGACCGGGGCGCGACGCCGATCGCCCACGCCGACACCGCTCCGAGCGACGTCTTGAGGACGAACACGACGCCGGTGCCGTCGCCCGACAGGGCGGTGACCGTGTCGCCCACCGGCAGCGATGCCACCGGCACGGTCGAGCCGTCACCCTGGACCTTCACCACCGCTGCGCCCTCGACCGTGAGGAAGCCGCCCGGCGCCGACACCAGCGTGCCGGGACCGGTCCACAGGTCGACAACGTGCAGGCTGGCCGGGAACGACGGCGGCGCCGCGCCGTGGCCCGTCTCCTGCAGGCCGTACAGGGCGATCTCGCCGCGCGCGCCGACCGCCACGCGCGTGGGCGCGATGCCGGCGGCGACCTGGGCACTCGCCACGGCACGCGAGCCGAACGCACCCGTCACCAGCAGGGACAGGCCGTGTCCGCCCCGGGTTCCCACCGCCACGGCCGCCCAGTGGCCGGCGGAGGCGGCCACGCTGGGCATGGCGTAGAGGCGGCCGCCCTTGCCGGTGTAGGCGTAGGCCATCCGTGCCGGTCCGGTCAGGCTGCTCACGACCACCCGCCAGGGCAGGCCAAGCGGCGCCGTCGGCACGAGGCTGGCGAGGGGCGCCTCGACGGCGGCGATGCCCGCGGACGACGCGGCCACGCCGACCACCGCCCACCCCTTGGGCGCCTTGAGGAGGACGCGCGCCGTCCCGTTCGGCGCGGTCACCTCCACGCCCACGGGCACCTGGGTCAGGGTTCCCGGCGGTCCGCCGGAGCTGCCCAGCGCCGCCGACGGCGCCTTGGCATACACCGGCGTGGCGAGTCCGGCCCGGGTGAGCGCGGCCCAGTAGGGAGGCGCGACGTAGCCGGAGGCAGCGAGCGCGGTGCCGGCGGCGGCCGACCAACCAGACGGACAGACCAGGATCGCAGCCGCCAACACGCCCCCCGCCAACAGGCGGTGGACCCGCGGCGCAGGACGTGGCACCGGCAACCCTCCGCTCGGTGCAAACCGACTACAACTGCTAGCCTATTCGCACGTGCAGGCACCTTTGTGCCGGTAACGGAGGCAGGAACCGGTACCCGTACGGCGAATTCCGGTCGCCGCGCTATGCGCCGTGGACCCCGTCCCAGCCCGCCACACGTCTACGAAGGACGGTGCACATGGCACGACCGAAGCACAGCGACACGCCGTCCCCCGTCGCAAACGAGCACTACATTCGCACCATTGACGAACTGGGCCGGGTGGTGGTGCCGGTCGAGTTCCGCCGCCGCCTCGGCCTGAGCGACGGCAGCCCGCTCGAGATGTTCGTCGACGGCGACGCGATCTACCTCACGGCCTACCACGAGGGCTGCCTGTTCTGCGGCGGCCCGCTCGACTTCGGCCGCTTCCGGGGCAAGCCCCTGTGCCGCAGCTGCGCCCGCGAACTGGCCGCGCTCGACCCCGAGGCGGCCCGGGCCTAAGCCTCGAGGACGACCTTTCCGACCTTCCCGTCGCCAAGGACGAGTTCATGGGCGGCGGGGGCGTCGCCAAGCGGCATGGTGCGATCGACGACCGGCCGCAGGGTGCCGCTGCGCAGCCCCGCGACGATGGCGCGATGGGCCTGGATGTAGGCGTCGCCGCCGGTCATGCGGTGAAGGAACACGGCCCGGATCGACCCCTCGCGCTGCATCAGCGTGCGGGCGTTGATCTCGACGGGGGCGCGCGAGCCCACCACCACGACCCGCCCCTCCGGCGCCAGGACCCCCAGCACGCTCCCCAGGCTTCGGTGGGCGGCGTTCTCGATCACGAGGTCGACGCCCCGCCCGGCTGTGGCCGCGAGGATCGCGTCGAGGTCGTCGTGGCCGCAGGCCGCGATCGCGCCGTCCTCGAGCGCGCGCTGGCGCCCCTGTGCGGTGGAGGCGGTGGCGATCACCTCCATGCCGAGCGCGACGCCCATCTGGACGGCCGCGACGCCGACGCCGCCCGACGCCCCGTGCACGAGCAGGCGCTCGCCGGCCTGGGCCTGGCCGATGCGGAACATCGCCCGGTGGGCGGTCAGGTACGGCACGGCGATGGCCGCGCCCTGGGCCGCGCTGACCGTGTCGGGGAGCGGCCAGGCCCGCTCCTCGGGCACGGCCACGGCCTCGGCGTAGGTACCGCCCAACGCATGCACGTAGACGCGCTCGCCGACGCGCAGGCGCGTGACGCCCTCGCCCACCGCGCTCACCCGTCCGGCCCCGTCCGTCCCCGGCACGTACGGAAGGGCCGGCACGATGCTGTAGGTGCCGGTGCGGACGTAGGCCTCGACCGGGTTGACGCCGGCCGCCTCCAGGCGCACCACGACCTGCCCGGGGGCCGCCTCGGGCTCGGGCCAGTCGGACTCCACGCGCAGGACCTCCGGACCCCCGAACGCTCGCACAACCACCGCGCGCACCCGTCCGCCCCCCTCCAGGCACTGTCCGCCTGCAGCCTACCATGCAGGTTCGCTGTCCGGGGGGCGGCCCCTTCGCCGCCTGCACTACGCCGGCGGGGCGACAAGGGCAATCTGTACGGAGACGCCGGCGAGGGTCGGCGAGCCCGGCGCGGCCCCGATCGTGAACGTGTACAGGCCGGCCGCGGGGGTGGCGCCGCCGCCGCCGTACAGGAGGAGCTGCGCCGTGCCGGCGCTCCCCGGCGGCGCCGGCACCAGGCGCCAGGCCAGACCGGGCCCGGCCGCGACCGGGGCCCCGTCGCGGCGGACCGAGACGACTAGGCTGCCCGGGTACGGGACGGGCGCGCCGGCGGCGTTCACCGCCGTCACCAGCACGGTGTCGGCCGGGTCGGCGGGCGTGGACGCGTCCACGGCCGCCACCGGCACCGTCGCGGCCACAAGCGAGGCGACGAGCCGCGTCGCCACGGAGCCGGCCGCCACCACGCGCAGGACGGCACGCACGGTGCCGACGCCGGCCACGTCCACGACCACCGGGGCGGCGCCGGCGGGTGCGCCGGGCGAGACGGCGAGCGGCACAACCAGCCCGTCGGGAAGGCGGGGGGCGGCGTAGGCGAACGGGCCGGGCGGCGAGGCGAGGCCCCGCGGCGTGCGTACGCGGACCACAAACACGCCCGCCGGCATCGGTACCCCGGCCTGGTCGAGGACCTCGACCCGAAGCGCGGTCGACCCGCCCTGGACCACGGCAGGGGGCTGGAGGGCAGCGCGGACCGACGCGGCGACCGGCGCCGTCACGACCAGGGCACCCGCCGCCGGCGCAAGGCCCATGCCAGCCGTCGTCGCGACCAGGGCGGCAGGGCCGGGTAGCGCCCCCACCGGCGCGGCGACGGTGAACCGTGCCGCCCCGCCGACGCACGGTACCGTGACCACCCCCAGGTTGAACGCGCCGGTGCGGGGATCCTCGAGGCGCAGGGCACCGGCCGCCCGCAGGCGGACCAGGACGCGTCCGCCGGCGCAGGCGCCGGTCGCGGTCCGGCCGGCCGCATCGACCAGCTCGACCCGGACCGCGACGAGGTCGTGACCATCGGCGACCACCGACGGGGCGGCCGTGCGCAGGCGAAGCGCGGCCGGCAGGCCGGCCGTGGACACCTCGACGAACGCCACGATCCCGGCGCGCGGGGCCAGGCCGCCCGTCAGGCGCAGGCGCAGCCGCCAGCGCCCCGGGCGCGCGGCCAGGAACGCGACCCCTCCGCGCAACCCGACCTGCGCCGCCGCGCCGGACGCCGGGGCGAGAGAGACGGCGAGACGCTCGCCCGGCAGCAGGGGAACGGGCCCCGACCGTCCCCACAGGCGCACGACGATCGGGTCGAGGACGCCCGGTCCGGGCGACGGTGTCACCGGCTGCGCGGTAAGCCGCCCCGGGCGGTCGCCCGCGAGCAAGGCGGCAAGACGCGCGAGGGTCCCGGCCCAGGCGGTTGCCGGCACCTGCGCCGTCCAGGCCGCGGGCGCGGCCGGTGGCGCGGCGAGGCCCAGGGCGACCATGCGCGCGACCGCCGGCCGTGCCATCGCCGGCACCTCGGCCGCTGCGGCCATCGCTGCCGCGGGCGGCGGCGCGCCGCCCGGCATGGCGGGCAGCGCGTCGGCGGCAAGGAGGGTCACGAACAGGCGCGAGGCCGGCGCCGACGGGTCGAAGCGCCCTCCCACACCAGGCAGGCCGTCAAGGAGACCCGCCGCCCACGCCGCGGCCACGATCCGGCGGTCGGGCGACCCTGCGGGCATGTCGACGAACGGCACCGGCGCGCTGGAGGGAGCGAGCCGCAACAGCGAGGCGACCCGGACGACCGCGGCGAGGCGCGACGGACCGGCCGACGGCGGGCCGGCGGCGGCGCCCGTCACGCCCGCGAGGACGGGACCGGCGAGGGCGGCGAGGGCGACCAGAACGGCCGCCAGGGCAGGCGCGCGTCGGGCCGGGAAGCGCCTTGTTTCCATATCCTGTATGGTCGATGCCGCCGTGGCCGCTGTCAACGGTGTGCGCCGCCGGCACGGGCGGTATACTTGGCCGGATGGGGGGCGCGCTGGGTGACCTACGTCGAGCTGGAGTTTCCCACCGTGGAGGCGGCCCGCGCCGCCACGCGGCGGTTGGACGAGATGGACATCACGGGCGAGTGGCACCTGCGCAAGGGCCGAGGCGACGCCTGGCGGGTAAGCATCGCCTCGGAGGTGACGCTGCGCGAGGACCACATCGCGCGCCTTGGCGGCAAGGTCGCCGATGCCGACGGCGCGGCGGGGCCCGCCGCGGACGACGAGGCGGAGTAGCGCTTCGCGACGACGAAGGGGACCGGCGCCCGGGCGCCGGTCCCCTCGCGTGCGCTCCTACGAGACCGCGCCCGCCCCGACAGGCGGCGGCGGTGCCGGCGCCGCCAGCGTCCGGTACGCGCCCCGGCCCGCCCGGCCGAGGTCTTCGGCGTAGACCACGTAGCGCGGTCCCGGCCGCTGCGTTGCCGGACGCGCCGGCAGGATGCCGCGTCGAACGTCGCGGCAGACCGTGTCGTAGGACATACCCAGCGTGTCGGCCACCTCGACCAGGCTCCACGGCCCGGTGCCAGGCAGCATCCTCGTCGTCCCCGTGCCCATTCCATCGCCCCCCGCCGCTTCTCCCACGAGCGTACGTGGAGGTTGTTACAAAACTGTTGCGTTCTCCGCAAGTGGCATGTTCGTCCGCGCAAACGCTCGCGGCGGCGTACACTTGGGACGACAGAGGCCATGCACGAGGGGTGAGGATATGGCCCAGATGCGACGGATCTTCCTGTACCCGGAGGCGTTTCAGGTCCTGTCCACGCTGCTGCCCAACCTCGAGGGCAGGATCCTGGCACCGCACCAGCTGCTCGCCGTGACCTTCCCGTCCGACGACCTGGAGGAGGTGGGCCTGGGGGTGTGGGTCCCGGCCCCGGAAATGGCGGCCGGCCACGGCGCGGCCGAAGGCGGAGGCGGACGCGTCCTCCTGCCCTGGCGCTTCGTCGCCACGATGTACGAGTACGACGATCCCGGCGTGGCGACGACGCACCGGCGCGCGATCGGCTTCAGCGAGGCCGAGCGGATCGGCTGACCGCGCCGGACGCGCGAAGGCCGCCCCGGATGCGGGGCGGCCTTCGCGCGTCGTCGGATCCTAGCCGAGGTTGGTCAGGAACAGCGCGGGAGAGATGCTGAGCGGGACGTCGGCACCGGCGTGCGACGTGTTGGCGCCCGTCAGCGACACGCTGTAGGACTTCCCGCTCTGGTAGCCGGAGGCGAGGGTGAAGGTGATCGCCGAGCCGGTCGACGACACGGTGTACGCGGACGTGCTGAGCGCCTGGCCGTTCACCTCGACCGTCCAGTGGGCGGCCTGGGTGTCCGCGGTGAGCACGTTTCCGGACAGGTCGCCGAACGTGAGGCTGATCGTGCCCTGCCCGGCCGCGCCGGCCGTGCTCGAGACCGCCGTGGCGAGACCCGGGGTGGAGGCGTTGATGTCATACGAGCCGGCGCTGGCGTTCACGTAGTACACGGTCACGCTGTTGGTGCCGGCGGGGATGACCACCTCGTCGCCCGCGTAGTTGGCGCCGGTCGGCGAGCTGCGGAACGCGCCCGTGCCGGTGGCGTTGGTCGCGGTGTTGGTGTCCTTGAGGACGACCGTGACCGGAACGCTCGAGACGACGTCGTTGCCGTAGCCGTCGGTCAGCTTCACGACCACCGGCACGGCCTGGTTGGCCGAGACGCTGAGCGCGTTCGTGCCGAGATCGTTGCCCTGGTTGTCATAGGCGGTCGCGCCGCCGGGCAGGCTGCCGCCCTGGACCGTCAGCGCGGCCGAGCCCTTGGGCGCGCTCGCGACCGACTCGTCGGTGGCCGTCACGGTGAGCGCGCCGGCCTGGGCGGCGGTGGCGCTCATGTCGATCTGGCCGTCGGTGCTCTTCACCAGGTAGGTGCCGTTCACGCTCGAGACGGGCGTGATCACGGCGCCGCCGTTATTGGGGTCGGTGAACTTGACGCCGGACAGCGCCGCCTGCGGGTTCACCGTCACCTGCAGGTAGTCGGGGTTGCCGACCGTGGTGCCGTTGGGCTGGAGCGCCGTGATCGTGCCGGTCACCGCGCTACCCGCGGTCACCGAGCCGGTCTGGTTGAGGTGCACCTCGACGGACTGGGCCGCGTACGACACCACGCTGAAGGTCTGCGTGGCTTGCGCGTAGCCGGGCGAGGTGGACGTGACGGTCCAGGTTCCGGTCGACGTGCCGAAGTTGAAGCTCGCCTGGGCGATTCCCTGGGCGTTCGTGTCCACGGTGACCGGTCCGGAGCCGCCGTTCACCGTGTAGCTGCCGCTGCCGCCCGAGGCGCTGAACGTGACCGGGATGTTCGCAAGGGCCACGGGGTTGCCGGCGCTGTCCTGCAGCTGGGACGAGACGGTGACCGTCTCCTGGCCCTGCGGCAGGTCGACGGGCGCGCCGCTCGTGGGGCCGCCGGGGGTGAGCGACAGGGCGCTGCCGTTGCCGCTGCCCACCGTGATCGTCAGGGTCTGCGTGGCGAAGCCCGCCGCGGCCACGCTCACCGTGTACGTGCCGGCCTTCTGCTCGTCGAAGTTCAGCGTCGCGTTGCCGCTACCGGCGCCGATCGTGCCGGTGAGCGTGCCGACCGTCTGGCCGTTCGACGCGACCGTTCCGGTCAGGCTGATCGGCGACGGCGTCGTGGTCGGGTTGCCGCTCGCGTCCGAGAGCTGGACGGTGATCGGGTCGATCGTGCCCGAGGCCACGCTGGGGTGGGCGGCGCTCGCCTGCATGCTGGCCGGCGCGCCGGCCACGCCCTCCTTGATCGTGGCGGTGCCGGAGGTGAGTCCGGCGCCGGTCACGGTCACGGTGATCGTGCCGCTGGCGCCCTGTTGGGACATCACCGTCTCGCTCGCCGGGCTGGGCGAGGTCGTGCCGTTGGCGACGAACGCCGCCGAGATCGGCCCATTGCCGCCGACCAGGAACTGTCCCGGGCCGGACAGGCTGAACTGCAGGCCGTAGGTGCCGCTCAGCATCGGCTGGCCGGCCTGGTCCTCGACCACGGCGCCCACCGCATCCTGGGTCCCGCCCGTGTTGGACTGGACGAAGGCGCTCGTGGGTGTCACCCGGATCGAGGTCGCCTGCTGGGCCTGGGTCGTGATCGTCGCCGTGCCGTTCGTCAGGTTCTGGCCGCCGGCGTTGGCGCTTGCGGTCAGGGTGTCGGACTGGCCGCCGGCCGAGCCGGTCGACTGGATCGTGAACGTCGCGACGCCGTTCTGGGCCTGGACGGTGACGGCGGCGGACTGGGTCGCGCCGGAACTGCCCACGAGCTCGGTCGCGCTGTTCGTGTCGGACAGGGTGACATTGCCGTTGTAGGTGCCGACCAGGTTGCCGGAGGCGTCCACCACGTCGACCTGGATCGTGTCGGTCGCCGCGCGGTCGGCCACGATCGTGGTCGACTTGGGCATCACCTTCAGCGCCGTGGCGGCGCCGTACACCTGAATCTGGGCGGTGCCCGTGACCGGGTGGGGCATGCCGGCGCCGCTCACGGTCACCTGCACGGTGTAGGTGCCGGCCGCCGACGCGAGGAAGCTGCCGTTCGAGCTCACCCCGGCCGAGCCGCTGTTGCTGCCGACCACCTGGTAGGTGATCGAGTAGGGCGCGAGGGCCGCCCCGGACAGGACCTGACCCTGGCCGTTGCGCACCGTGACGCTCAGCTGGTCCGCCTGGCCGACCGCGGTCACGCCGCTCGCGGGCGCGACCGACACCGACTGCGCCCCGGCCGCGGCCAGGACGTTGTACAGGCGCATGATCGCAACGGCGAACTCCTCGCGGTTGACCCGGTTGAGCGGCGCGTACAGGTGGCTGTCGTACGGGGGAATGATGCCCACCTGCATCATCGCGTTGACCGCGCCCAGATCACCCGCCGGGACCTTGCCCAGGTCCTTGAGGTAGCCGTACTTGGTCGTGTTGTTGGCCAAGGAGTTGGCAAGAGCCTGGTCTCCAAGGGCGTTCGTCGAAAGGACGGCGAAATCGGCCCGGGTGATCGGCGTCGACGGGTTGAAGTCGCCCGACGACGCAGCCATGCCGGTCAGGATGCCGGCCTTCACCGCCGCCTCGATGTACGGGTAGTACTGGCTCTGCGGCGACACGTCGGCGTAGGTCGCGGACCCCGGCGATGCGAGGGGAAGCCGCAGGGCGTTCACGATGAACTTGACCGCCTGGGCGCGCGTCACCGTGCCGTAGGGCGAGAACTCGCCCGGGCCGGTGCCGTTCATGATCCCCTCTTCGTACAGCGTGTTCGCCGCGCGCTGGGCGAGCGCGGTCAGTTTGCCGATGTCGTAGTAGTTGGGGTTGCCCGAGAAGGCCAGCGCGTTGCCGCCCATGGCGAGGCAGGCGGCCAGGAGCGAAGCGCCGGTGAAGACGCCGGCCACCCGACCGAACGGATATCGCCTGGTCACATCTGGAACCTCCTTCATCGCAAGAGCCTTGTGCGGGGCCACCGGGGGCGGGACCTCGCCAGGGTCGAGCGGATCGGCTGCACGCGATGGGGCACGCCTGATCACGCCTCGCGCATCTCGTGGCGCGGGGGTTGTTGCCGATGGCAGGGCTGCCGCCTGGAACCGCGGCGCCGACGCTCCTGTGTATCCTGTTCGGGCCGCCGAGGCGGTTTGTGACGGGTGGCCGGCCCCTGGGCAAATTTCCTTGTCGACACGAATCGCGCCGGTCTCGCGCGCGGTCGTCCGCCACCGGACGACCGCGCTCACTCGTAGCGCAGGGCCTGCATCGGCATCAGCCGCGCCGCCCGCAACGCGGGATAGGCGCCGAACACGATGCCGACGGCGGCGGAGAAGCCCAGCGCGAGAAGGTCGGCGCCGCTGTCCGGCCGGGCCGAGAGCGACAACGCCCGCCCGCCGAACAACGTGATCGCCGTTCCCACCGCCACGCCCAAAAGGCCGCCCGCCAGGGAGAGCATGACGGCCTCGAGGACGAACTGGGACAGGATGTCGGCGCGCCGCGCACCGACCGCCTTGCGCACGCCGATCTCGCGTGTCCGCTCGGTCACCGACACGAGCATGATGTTCATGATCCCGATGCCGCCGACGAGCAGCGAGATGCCGGCGATGGCGGCAAGGAACGTCGTCAGCGTGCCGGTGACGCTGCTGAGCGTCGACAGCACCTGGGTCTGGCTCGTGACGGTGAAGTCGGGCTGGCTCCCCGCCGGCTCCTGGAGGATGGCGGTGAGGGCGGCATCGATCTCGGCCGTGGTCAGGTTCATGTCCGCGGTCGAGCGGGCCGAGACGTAGATCGAAGACAGCGTGTCCGTGCCGGCAAGCTGTGCGATCACGGTCGTGATCGGCATGAACGCGGTGTTGTCCTGGTTGGTCGCGCCGCTCTGGCCGAGCGCGGCGAGCACGCCGATCACCGTGAACGGCAGGCCGTTCACTTGCACCTGGCTGCCGACCGCGCCCGGCGGGTCCTCGCTGCCGAACAGGTCGGCGGCCGCCTGGGCGCCGAGCACCACGACCGGTGCGCCGGACGCCTCGTCCGCGGCGGTATAGAAGGAACCTTCGGCCAGGGTCAGCGAGCGGATCTGCTGGACCGCCGGCGTCGTTCCCTCGATCGGCACGCTGGTGCTGTTGGTGCCGTAGACGAACGTTCCCGCCTGGCTGATCACCGGCGCCATCGCCTTGGCAGCCGGCACCGCCGAGGCGAGCGAGACCTCGTCGGCCAGGGTGATCGGCGCCTGGCTGGGCGGGATGAAGCCGCCGGCGGTCGACGCGCCGGGCGACACCACGAGCAGGTTGGAGCCGAGGCCCTCGACACTGCTCTCGACGCTCGACGTGGTCGCCTGGCCCAGCGACGTGAGGGAGATCACGGCCGCCACGCCGATGACCACGCCGAGCACAGTGAGGAGCGAGCGCAGCCGGTTGGAGGCGATGGCGCGAAAGGCCATGCGGACGGCGGCGAGGTTAGGCATGCGCGGGTTCCTCCGCCGCGTCCGCCGGCGTGCCCGGCGGTGCGCTGCGCGCCGCCTCAGTGTGCCGGTCCCACGCCACCCGCCCGTCGAAGATGTGGACCTCGCGCGAGGCGGCCGCGGCCACGGCGGCGTCGTGGGTGACGAGGACGAGCGTGCGCCCCTCGCGGTTCAGCTGGACCAGCTGGTCGAGGACGACCTTGCCCGAGCGGCTGTCCAGATTGCCGGTCGGTTCGTCGGCCAGGATCAGCGGCGGGTCGAGGGCGAGGGCGCGGCAGATCGCGACGCGCTGCTGCTCCCCGCCGGACATCTGGATCGGCCGGTGGCGCTCGTGGTCGGCGATGCCGGCCCAGTGCAGGAGCTCGCGGGCGCGGGCCCGCTGGCGCCGGCCGTCGACGCGGGCGTAGACCATCGGCAGCTCGACGTTCTCCAGCGCGGTCAGGGTGGGCACGAGGTTGAAGCTCTGGAAGACGAAGCCGATCGTGCGGCTGCGCACGCGCGCGAGATCGTCGTCGGCGAGGGTCGAGACGTCCGCGCCACCCAGCCGGTAACGCCCCGCCGACGGCCGGTCGAGGCCGCCGATCACGCTCATGAGCGTCGACTTGCCGTGGCCGCTCGGGCCGGTGATCGCGACGAACTCGCCCTGCGCGATCGTGAGGTCGACGCCGCGAAGCGCCGTGTACACGCCGCCGCCGACCGCAAACGCCTTGGTCACCTGCTCCAACTCGATGAGCGCGCCCATCAGCCGCGCTTCCCGGCGAAGCCTCCGCCGGGCCCGCCGCGGAACTGGATCGCGCCGCCGCCGGTCAGGGCGCCGAGACCGCCGCCGCCGAACCGTCCGCCCCCGCCACCCGTCGAGCTGGCGCTCGCCGCGGCCGCCGCCGCGATCTCTTGCGGTGTATACGGGTAGATCACCTGGCCCGGCGTGAGCCCCTTCAGGATCTGCGCCTGCGTGGAGGTGCGCAGGCCCACCGTGACGGGCACGAAGTAGACGCCGTCGCCCTGGGCGATGGCGAGCCCGCCCGCACCGAATCCGCCGAACGTGAATCCGCCGCCCGACGTCGACGATGTGCCGGTACCCGTGCCCGCGCCGGAGGACGAGGTCGCACCTTTCCCGCCGGGAAACTGAAAGCCGGAGCTCTTGCCCGTCGGAGCCTTGCCCTTCTTCGTGGCGGACGCGGCGAGCCGGACCCCGGCCGATCCTGTGCCGGCGGCGCCGGCGGCCGCGCCCTTGCGCAGCCCCGCGAAGGCGCCGCGCCGGCCGGCCCCGCCGCTTCCCGGCGTGATGACGCGGGTCCCGGCCGGCAGCGGGCCCTTCACGTACACGCCGGTCAGGGGGCCGAACGTCTGGAGGGCGTAGCTTGGCACGATGACCGCGTTCGTCACGGTCCGGGTCGTAACCGACACGGTGGCGGACATCCCGGGCAGCAGGGACTGCCCGGGCGGGTCGGCCACCTCGACGTCGACCGGCCACTCGGCCACACCGCTGGTGCTCGTCGCCGAGGGGACGATCGACGAGACCTTGCCCGTGGCGGTGATGTTCGAGGCGGCGGTGACCGCAACGGACGCGGTCTGCCCCACCTTGAGCTCGGTGATCTGGTCCTGGGGCACGGACGCCTGCACCTCGAGCGCGCCCGCACCGCCCACGGCGAGCGTCGCCACCGCAGTGCCGGACGCCACGGCGCTGCCGGGCGTGACGTTGACGGCCGTGACGTAGCCGGAGACCGGCGCCTTGATCGTGAGCGCGGCCAGATCCTGCTGCTCGACGGCGAGCTGGTCCTGGGCCTGCGCCACAGCCGCCTGGTCGGCCGCGATCTCGGGCGCGGTGGCCGGCGCCACGGCGGCCGCGGCGCTCGCCTTGGCCGCGTCCAGGGACGCGCGCGCCGACGCCACGCCCTCTTGCGCCGACTGGAGCGCCGCGGGTGTGGGCTGCGACGACGACGCCACCGACGCCTGCGCCGACTCGAGCGCCGCCCGCGCCGAGGCGACGCTCTCCTGCGCCGCCTTCAGGCTGGTCGGCGACGGCGTGCTGGTCGACGCCACCTGTGCCTGCGCCGCCAGGAGCGCGACGCGTGCCGAAGCCACCGACTCCTCCGCCGTCTTCAGGCTGGTCGGTGAGGGCGTGCTCGTCGAGGCCACCTGCGCCCTGGCCGCCGCGAGCGCCACCCGTGCCGACGCGACGCTCTCCTGTGCCGCCTTCAGGCTGGTCGCGCTCGGCACGGTCGAGGCCGCGATCGTGGCCTCGGTCGACGCGAGCGAGTCCTGCGCCTGCGCCACCGCGTCGCGGGCCTGGGCCACGGCGCTCGCCGTCGGATGTAGCGCCGCCTGGATCGACGCCTTGGTCGAGTCGTAGCTTTCTTCGGCCGACAGGAGGTTCTCGTCCGCCGTCTGGACGGCGAGCGTGTCGCTCGCCCGGGTGGCGGCGAGCTCGGCGCGGGTCAGGTCGAGCGAGCGGGTGTCGCCGGCGACCGTGCCCTCCGCCTGGACCAGCTGGTCCTCCGCCGAGGCGATCGCGTTCTGGTCCTGGGCGACGCTGGCCGACGCGGGCGGCGCCTGGGCGGCGGCGAGCGCATCCTGGGCGCTCGTCACGCCGAGCTGATCCTGCGCGATCTGCGCCTCCAGGTTGTCGATCGTCTGGCGCTGCGCGGTGGTGTCGCTCGCCTCGGCCTGCAGCGCCGCAAGGTTCTCCTGGGCCGCCGCCAGCGAGTTCTGGGCGCCTTGCAGCTGGTCCTCGGCCAGGGTCAGCTGGTCCTGGTCCTGGGCCAGCGCGTTCGGGTCCGCCCCCGCCTGCGCCGCCGCCAACTGCTTCTGGGCAGCGCCGAGCGTCGCCTGGTCGTTCTGCAGGGCCGCCTGGTCCTGCGCGAGCGTAGCGAGATCCTGCTCGACCTTCACGGTGTCCGACTGGATCGTCGTCGAGGCGCCGGCCGCCTGCAACGTGTCCTCGTCGTACTGGTACACGGTCTGGGCCGCCGTCAACTCGTCCTGGGCGACGCCGATCGCGTTCTGGGCCGAGGTCACCGACACCTCGTCCTGGGCCAGCACCGCCGCCGCCGTCGGCTCCTGGGCCTGGGCCAGCGCCGACTGCGCCTTGCTCAGGTTCACCTCGTCCTCCTGCACCGTGAGCTGTGCCTGCGTCACCGTGTTCTGGGCCGACTGGATGCCGGCATCGGCGCTCAGCTTGTCGTTCAGCACCGCCTGCTCGTCCGATAGGGACGTGCGCGCCTGGCTGAGACTGAGGCTCGCCTTGGCCACGGCCACCTGGTCCGCGGCGAGCGTCGTCGCGGTGGGCGCGGCGGTGAGGGCGGCGAGCTTCTCCTCGTCGGCCTGGACGCTGAGCTTGTCCTGGGTCACGGCCGCCTGCGCCTGGGTCAGGGAGGACTGCGCGGCGAGCAGGGTCTGCTGCTCGCTCACCGTGCTCTTCTGCGTCGCGAGCGCCTGGTCCAGCGCGATCTGGGCCGACACCACCGCCGCCTGCGCCTTCTTCAGGCTGGCGGTGTTCTCGGTCACCGTCTGCGCCGTGGGCGGCGCCAGAAGGGCGGTCAGGCTCTCCTTGGCCGAGTCGAGGGTGACGACGGCCTTGGCCAGGGTGGCCGCGTTCTCCTTGCGCTGCGCCGTGGTCAGGGGGTGTGCCACGCCGGACAGCGACGTCTGCGCCTGCTGCAGCGCGATCTGCGCCTTCTCGATCGTGGTTCGGTTGGTGGCCGCCTGGGCTGTCGTCACCGGGTGCTCCGTCGCTGCCAGCGCGGTCTGCGCCTGCTGCAACGCGATCTGCGCCTTCTCGATCGTGGTCCGGTTGATGGCGGCCTGGGCGATGGTCACCGGGTGCTCCACACCCGCAAGCGACGTCTGGGCCTGCGCGAGCGCGATCTGCGCCTTCTCCAGGGTTGCCTTGTTGGCGAGCGCGTCGGCCGGCGTCACCGGATGCTCGGTCGACTGGAGCGTCTGCTCGGCCTGGGTGAGCGCGATCTGCGCCTTCTCGATGCTCGCCTGGTTGGACGCGAGGGTCGTCTGGGTGGGCGGCGCCGTCAGTTCGGTGAGATGATCCTCGGCCACGGTCAGGTTGGCCTCGTCGGAGGCCACCTGCTCGGCCAGACCCGGCTGGGTCTCGACGGCCAGGACCTGGCCGGCGCGGACCGTCTCGCCGGGCTGGACGAGCACCTGGCTCACCGTGCCTGCCTCGAGGGGCAACACCGCGTACGAGGTGATCGGCTCGACCGTGCCGCTCACCGACACCGTGTTCGTCAGGGTTCCGGTCCGCACCGTGTACGTCGGCAGCGACAACCACGGATTGACCTTCGGACGCGTGCGCAGGTACAGAACGCCGCCACCGCCAAGCACGATCACCGCCGCCACGACGATGCCCAACCAACGAAGCGGGGACCCCCGGCGCATCGTCGCTGTCCCCAGTCCCGGAACGGCTGCCATGTGTTCGCCTCGCTTGCACGCTTCCTGCCCCGTCGCTGCGGACCACGAGGAAAACGCTACCACTGGCGCGTCCACATAACTGTGAGCAAACTTAGGATCCTCTTGGGATTTTCTTAGAGTCTCCCGGGCCGGCGCGACGCCATGTGAGCCGCGTTCGGCCTTGACGGCGTCCCACCACCGCGAACGACCACTACCGCCGCAGTGCCGACCGTGCCACACTTGGGCTCGCCCGCCCGCTGATGCACCGCGGCGAACCCCGTGCCGATCGCCCGCATCAGCCCGCGCCGAGGGAGATCCTGTGTGCGCCCTCTCAGGGGATCGCTGGCGAAACCGGTCGATTGCCGGCAGAGCCGGGACCGATTGACATTGCTCCCGGCCGCTGCACTTCCCTATGCTGACTTCGGGAGAACCCTCAAGACGCGGTTCGCGCTTGCGAATGCGGTAGCAGAGGCCGCGGTCAGAACCGATCACGCCGGAGGAGGAATCGTGTTGCGCAAGTCCTGGACCCTGCCGTGGCTCGTCGCGGCGGCCCTTGTCGTCGGCGCGGCGCCGGTCGGCGCCCTCGCCGCCAGCGCCCCGCCGCCCAGCCCGCCGCTGCTCGCGCCCAGCGCGTACCGCGGTGCGGCCCACCTGAAGAAGTTCGAGGAAACGGCCAAGGCCCACCCGACGAACCTCGTCGACAACTTCGAGGCCGGCGTGAGCGCGTTCCAGAACGGACAGCCGAAGATCGCGATCAAGTACTACCTGCAGTGCCTGAAGATCAACCGCTCGTTCGGCGAGGGTGCGAACGACATCGGCAACGTGTACCGCGAGTCGCTTGGCAACAACGCCAAGGCGATCCAGTACTACACCGAGGCGACCAAGTCGGACCCCTCGTACGTGTTCAGCTGGATCAACCTCGGGCTCGTCTACGAGGCCGAGCACAAGAACCCGCAGGCGATCGCGGACTTCACTGCCGCCACCCGCTACGCGCCCAGCTTCGACGAGGGCTGGGCCTACCTGGTCGGCCTGGACGCGCAGCTTGGCGACCTCGGGGCCGCCAAGACCTACGCCCAGCGGGCGCTGAAGGCACTGCCCAAGAACGACCCGCAGGTCCCCTACTTCAAGTCGATCCTGAAGAAGAAGTAGGCAAAGGGTCCCATCGGCGCCGCCGTACGGAAGGAGCCGCCCGCGATGGGCGGCTCCTTCCGTACGGCGGCGCGGTCGGGGCGGGCGCGCCGCCTACGGCGTCGTGACGACCGTGTACGACACGGTGTAGCTGCCGGCCGGCGCAACGATGTAGACGGCGGTGCCGATCGAGCCGACCGGGATCTCGAGCGGGTCCGACGTCGTGAGGTCGGCACCGCTCGCGGTCGCCCGGAACGAAGCACCCGACGGCGAGCTCGCCGGCACCAGGTACACGCTTGCCGTCGCGGGGATGCGGTTGCCCTCGGCGTCGACCGGGCTCACCGACAGTTCGACCGGGGTGTTCGCCTCGCTCGCCGGGATGACAAGCGGGCTGGAGCCGGTGACTTCGGTGTTGCCGTTGAAGAACGCGTAGCCGCTCACGGCCGAACCCGCGACCACGGCCACGCCGGCCGTGGCCGTGGGCCCGTTCGCCACCGACAGATCCTTGACGGTCACCGTCGCCGTGCCGACCGCCTCGGCCTTCAGGTCGAGCAGGCCGCCGGCGGCGTAGTTCCACACGTAGCTGCCCGGCGCGCCCGTGGCGGTGGCCCCGGTCGGCACGAGGGCGCCGGCCGGCGAGATGGTGATCGCCAGCTGGTCGGGGGTGGTCACGGCGGCGCCGAGCGCATCCGTGAGCGACACGGTCGCCTGCACGGTATCTCCGGCGGTGGCCGTCGTGGCGCTATGGAAATCCGTGCTCGTGGGCGTGAGGTCCTCGAACGCCAGGGTCGCCTTGGACGCGACAACGCTCTCGGCCTGGATTCCCGGCGACGACCCTGCCCCGAGGCCCTGGCTCGATGCCGTCACCGTCGTCACGGAGCCGGAGATGGCGGGCAGGGTGACGGTCACGGTGGCCGCGCCGCTGCCGGAGGCGGTCACGGTCGTGCTGTTCACGCCGGAGTTCGCGATCGTGCCCGGGGCCACGGCCGTGAACGTGATCGGCGCGCCGACGTCGGCCACGGGGTTGCCGTACGCGTCGACGATCTGGGCCGTGATCTGGGCGTCCGGTGCGCTCGTCGGGACGTAGATCGCGTTCGACGTCACCTGGAGGGTGTGGGCGGCCCCGGCGGTCTCGGTCACGGTCAGCTTGCCCGTGGCCATGGGCACCTTGGCCTGGGCGATCGGCGTCGCCGTGACGACGTAGCTACCCGCGTCGGCGCCCGCGTTGGTGTCGGTCAGGGTGACCTGGGCCCCGCCGGCCGCATTGAGGGAGATGAGGTCGCCGGACGGGCCGGCCACGAGCGCGGCGCCGTTGATCTCGATCGAGGTCGCCTCTGCGCCCGACGCGGTTGTGACGTTCAACATCACCGCGTAGTCGGGGTCTTCCACCGGGTAGCCGGACGCGTCGGTCGACTGGATGGTGACGACCGTGCCGGCGCTGCCCTCCGCGAACGTGGGCGTGGCGTCGGTCACTGCGAAGGCAACCGGCGAGCCGGCGATGACCACCGGCAGAGAGGCGGTGCCGCCGGCGAGGCCGGAGGCCGTGGCCTGGACCACGATCGTGCCGGTCCGGCCCTGGATGTCGTCCACGGTCACGGTCGCCGGACTGGCGGCGGTCAAGCTGCCGTTGCCGAAGAACGTGCTGCTCGCCGTGGTCGCGCTCTGGGCAAAGGTGCCCGGGCCGCTGATGCCGAGGGTGAGCGGGTACACGCCGGTGAGCATCGGGTAGCCCGCCTGGTCGAGGACGGTGACCGAGGCCGTCGCCGTCTGGGGGAGGTTCGCCTCCATCACCTTCTGCGCGAACGACACGGCCACGCTGGTTGCCTGCTGGGCCACGGTCTGGATGGTCACCGTGCCCTCGGCCAGGGACGGCGTGCCGTTCGGGTTGGTCGCCGCAATCGTGTCGGTGAGGCCCGGCGTGCCGTTGGTGGAGACGAGGGTGAACGTCGCCACCCCGCCCACCGCGTCGGTGGTCACGGTGTCGGCGTGTCCACCGGTGGCCGTCTCGATCGCGGTACCGAGGTCGCTATCGGTGAGCGTGACCGGGCCCGTGTAGGAGGCCGACAGGTTTCCCGCCTCGTCGACCGCCTCCACGCTGATCTTGTCGGTGGCATTGCCGTCGGCCACGATCGTCGGCGTCGCCGCGGTGACGCGCAGGGCCGTCGCACCGCCGAACACCTCCACGATGGCGGTGGCGGTAAGCGGCGCCTTGAGCCGGCCGCCCGAAACCGTGGCCGTGACCGTGTATTCGCCCGGTGCGGACGCGCTGAATATGCCGGCACCGGTCACGTTCGCCTGCGAAGCGTTCGCGCCTGTAAGCGCGTAGGCGACCGAGTAGCCGGTCAGGGACGTCATGACCGTGCCGGCAGCGTCCTTGACGACGAGCGTAAGCGGGTCGGTGGTGTTTGCCCCCACGGTCGGGCTGGAGGGGGTGAGGGTCACGCTACCCGGAGCCGAGGCCGCGAGCTGGATCGTGCCGCGGTACAGCGCAACCGCCATCTGCTCGCGGTTCACCTTGACCGCGGGGGCGTAGCGCGCCGACGTATACGGCGGCACGACGCCCGCCTTCATCATGGCGATGACGGCGCCGAGATCTGCGGACGGCACCGACGCCAGGTCGGTCAGACGGGGATAGGCCGCCGCGTCCGACGCGAACGACTGGGCCAGTGTCTGGTCGCCCAGCGCGTTCGTGAGGAGCGCGGCGAGATCCGTACGGGTGATGTCCGCGCTGGGGTCGAACCGGCTGCCGGTCGAAGCGCCCGAGACTCCGCTCAGGAGCCCGTCCGCGAGGGCGGTCTCCACGTACGGATAGTACACGCTGGCCTGGCTGATGTCGGGGAAGTCCGCGCTACGCGGGTACTCGAGCGTGAGGTTCGCCAGGTTGACCGCGAACTTCACCGCCTGGGCGCGGGTCACCAGTCCTGAGGGATTGAACTTGCCCGGTGCCGTGCCGGTCATGATGCCGGCCTTGGCGACCGACTGGATCGCCGTCCGCGCGAGCGCGGACAGCCCACCTACATCGCGAAACCCCGACGTGGCTGCCGATGTGAGGCCGGGGCTGAGTGCACCTATGGCCACCGTCACCGTCGCCGCGAACGCACCGAAACGCCGGACGCTGGCCCTGCGCACCGCCCCTCGCCTCCTTGTCGACACGGTTCCACACGCTCCTGGGTCATCCTTCCCTTGGGCCAGGAAGCACTTGGGAACCAACGGCGGAGGACCGCCCTAAGGCGGTCCTCCGCGCGCGAATCGGTGCTCGCTACTAGTCGCTCACGGTCGCCGAGTTGCCCTGGATCACGGCCGTGTTGGTCGTGTCGGCGAGCGTAAGGGTACCGCTGCCGCCCGTCGGGAGGGTGCTTGGCGCCGTGTACTTCACGGTTCCGGTGCCGCCGCTGAGGGTCACAGTGACGTTCACGGCGGCCGAGGTGTCAGCGGCTGTGGTCGTAGTACCTTCGGTCAGGGTTCCTCCGTCGGCCGTACTACCGGCCGTCAGCGTGACCTTGACCATGTCCGTCGCGTCAGTGCCCGATGTCATCGAGTTCCCGTACTGATCCTCGAGTGTGATGGTGAACGTCTGCGTCCCGCTACCCGAGGTGATGCTCGCGCTACTGGGCGAGATACCCACCTCGTAGGCGGTGCTGGCAGGCAGGGTGCTCGTGTACGCCTCGTTCGGTGCACCGTTTGTATCCACAACGGCGCCCTGCGAGATCGAGATCGTGTCACCTGCCGCCAGCGTACCGGACGGGAAGGTGAGCTGGACCGCACTGCCGCTCACCGTTGCGCCCGTCGCCGAAGTGCCGTTCACCCGGAACGCAGAGGCGTTAGGGGTCTGGCTCGACTCCAGGCTGCCAAAGGTGACCTTCAGCGTCGTCGCTCCGAGGCCCTGAACGCTCGCAACGCTGGTCCCGTAGACCGTGCCAGTCGCTCCGCTGGAATCGGCTGTCGGGTTGCTAACGTTGCCAGCCGAGTCGGTCGCGGTAACGGCGTAGTAGTACGTCGTACCCGGGCTGTTCGCCGTGGTGTCGAGGAAGCTCAGGCCGGTGATGCCCGACTGGAGCTTCGTGGCGCTGCTCAGGTTGCTCGAGGAAATCTCAGCGCTCGTCGAGCGGTAGACGGTGTAGCTCGCCGCGCCAGTTGCCGCAACCCACGACACCGACATGCCCGTGCTCGAGTCGTGAACCGAGACCGTGCCGGGCTGGCCGAGGTTGGTGATGGCAACGGTGGGTTCGGTGGTGAAGGTCGTTACGACGTTGCTGTTGGACGTCTGCTCGGTGAACGCCTGGAACTGCACGCTGCCGGCCGTAGTACCGCTTTGGGCGGTGAACGCTGCAGTGTACTCGCCCGCGTACGTTCCCGTCGACTGGTAGGTGGCGGGAACAACCGACGTGCCGCCGAACAGCAGGCTGGTTCCGCTGATGGCCTTCACGCCGACTTCGTCCGTCGTGGGAAGCGTCACGGCCTGTCCGTTGGCATCGAGGAGGTGCACGGCGATGGTGATGCTACCACCCGGTGCAACGGTGGAGCTTGCGGCCGTGACCGTGGTCGCGGTCGCGTCCGGCGAGGTGCCAACAGACGCAGCAGTCAGCGTGTACGATCCCTGCGGCGCAAGGATGTACAGGGTCACGCTGCTGGCGCCGCCCGGAATCTCAAGCGGGTTGGCGTTCGACAGGTCTGCTCCGCCCGTCGTGGCACGGAAGGTAACGTTCGTCGAAGGGCTCGCCGACGGGTTGATGTACACGTCGCCCTTCGACGCGATGGGGTTGTTCTGGCCGTCCACAGGGCTGACCGTGATGGCGATCGCCGAGTTCGCCTGAGACGAACTCACCACGAGGGGGTTGCTCGAGTTGACCAGCGAGCCGTTGTAGAAGAAGTCGTACCCGCTGACGGTCGTCCCAGCCGTGATGTCCAGGGTGGCGACGGCGCTCGGCTGAGCAGCGACTGAGAGGTCCTTCACCGTAATCGTGGCGACGCCAGACTCGACGGCGGTGAAGGTCGTCGTGCTACCGTTCGTCGCGTTCAGGGTGTACACGCCCGAGGTTCCGGTCGACGTGAGGCCAGGCGCGCTAAGGGCGCCAGCCGGGCTGACCGTGATTTGGAGCTCGTCTGTCGTGGTGATCGCAGCACCGGTGGAACTGGTGAGGGAGAACGTGCCCTGCACGTCGTCGCCGGCGATCGCGGCGGAAGTGCTGTTCTGGTCTCCGTTGTTGCTTAGGTTCTTCAGCGAGAGTCCGACGTTGGCCGTAACCGCGCTCTCGACGGTGACCGGGCTGCTAATGCCACTGGCCAAGCCGGAGGCGGACGCGGTCACGAAGGAGTTATCCGTCGCCGTCGCAGGCAGCGTCAGCGTCGCGGTGGCGACACCGGAGCTGTTCGTGCTGGAGGTGCCGGAGTTGCTGCTGGTCCCGTTGATCGTGCCAGATCCGCTCGCCGTGAAGGTCACGGCGGTGCCCGCAGTGGACACGTCGTTCCCGTAGGCGTCCACCACCTGCGCAGTGACGGTCGCGCTGGGCGCCGTCTCCGGCACCTGGGTGGCGGAAGTGGCGACATGGATCGCGGCAGCGCTACCGGCGGTCTCAGTGACCGTCAGGCTCGCCGACTTGAGATTGTTGGCCGCACCACTGATCGGTGCAGCGGTCACTGTGTAGGAACCGGCGTGGGCACCGCTGTTGGTGTCGCTCAGGGTGATCGAGGCCTCACCGTTCGAGTTGAGGCCGACCGTCACGCCTCCACTGCTACCGACGGTCTGGGTCGTGCCGCTCGAAGTGACCTTGATGTTGGTCGCCTGGGCGCCACCCGAGGTGGCGTTGATGACCACGTTGTTGTCCGAGTCGGCCACCGGGTTGCCGGACGCGTCGACCGCCTGGACGGTGGCCGTCGTGCCCGCGGAGCCCTCGGCGAACGTCGGGGAGGAGTCGGTGATCGTAAACGCCGACGGGGCGCCGGCGATGACGGCCTTGAGGGTCGCGGTCGCGGACTTGAGCGTTCCCGAGATGCCGGTGACGGTAATCGTGCCGGTGTCGCCGACGATGTCGTTCACCGTAACCGTGGCCGGGTTCGGGCTCGTGAGGCTGCCGTTACCTACGAACGTGGTTGCGGCAGTAGCCGCACCACCGAACGTGGCCGGTCCGCTGATGGCGAGGCTGACGCCGTAGGCGCCGGTCAGCATCGGGTTGCCCGCTTGGTCGAGAACCTCGACGTCCAGCACGGTCGACCCAGAGGTGGTGTTGGCCTCCAGGGACGAGCTGGTGAACGACAGGCCGACCGAGGTGGCGACCTGGGCGGCCGTCGTTACGGTGGCGGTGCCGCTCGTCAGGGCGGTGCCGTTGTTGGAGGCGGTGGCGGTCAGCGTGTCGCTGAGTCCGGACGCACCGCTCGTGGACTCGACCGTGAAGGTGGCGACACCGTTTACGGCGTTCTCCGTGGCGGTGGCGGGGTCGCTCCCGTTCACGATGATCGAGGTTCCGTTCGAGGTGTCGGAGAGGGTGACGGCGCCATTGTAGTTGCCCACGACGTTGCCGTTCGCGTCCACCACGTCGACGGTCACGGTGTCGGTGGCGTTGCCGTCAGCGACGACTGTGGCCGTGCCGAGGTTGACCTTGAGTGCGGTCGGCGCGCCGTACACGACCACGCTCGTCGTCGCGGTGACCGGTGCCGTGAGCGTGCCGCCGCTGATCGAGGCCTGGACGGTATAGCTGCCGGACGCGCTGGCGCTGAACGTACCGTCACTGGTCACCGTGGCGGATGAGGCGTTGGCGCCCGTCACGCTGTACGCGACCGTGTAGTTCGACAGCGACTTGATCGCGTTGCCGTTGGCGTCCTTGGCGACGACCGTCAGGGCGTCCGCGGTATTCACGCTGGTACTGGCCGAGGCCACGGTCAGGGTCGCGGTAGCCGGTGCCGCCGCCTCCAGCTGCTTCATGCCCCGGAAGAGGCCGACCGCCATCTGCTCGCGGTCTACCTTGCCGTTCGGCGCGATCTTGCTCGAGTTGAACGGCGGAACGACGCCGAGCTTCATCATGGCGTTGACGTCGCCCAGGTCGCCCGACGGGACCGCCGAGAGGTCGCTGAAGTGGGCGTAGGTGGTGGTGTCCGTCGCCATCGACTGCGCGAGCGCCTGGTCACCCAGGGCGTTCGTCAGCAGGACCGCGAGGTCGGCACGCGTGATCGGCGTACTCGGGTTGAACTTGCCACCCGAGGTCGCGCTCGACATGCCGTTGAGGAGGCCGTCCTTCATGGCGGTCTCGATGTACGCATAGTAGACACCGGCCGTGGTGACGTCCGTGAAGTCCGCCGTACGCGGATAGACCAGGTTCAGGTTCGCGAGGTTGACCGCGAACTTGACCGCCTGGGCGCGCGTCACGATCCCCGAGGGGTCGAACTTGCCGGGCGCCGTCCCGGTCATGACTCCGCTCGATCCGAGCGCGTTGATGGCCGTCACGGCCAGCGTGGTCAGATCGTAGATGTCGTAGTAATTCGGCGACGCGGCGAAGGCCGCGCTCCCGATCCCAAGGGTGGTCGCGAGCATCGAGATGCCGGCGATCGCACCGAGGATCTTCTTGGGTGCTCGCATATCCTTGCGTTCGAGCCTCCTTAGTTCTGGGGGAACTCCCACGGTAGCCCATCTACAGGTTCGTATGCCGTTGCGCGTTTGTGTCGGCCAGCACTGCCCAAATCGACTTTGCGCCTGAGCAGCGGATGCCCGCCCCTCTCCCCGCTGCGGGGCTACCTCGGGGAGAGCTCCGAACGACGCGACTCGGTCGTCCGGCACACGCGCCCGACCGCCGTCCATACCCGGCGACCAGGAGATGGAGGGAAGCCGGAAGCCGTCCCTCGCACCCTCGGCATCACCACCTTTTGGCCCCAGGGCTGTTCAGGCACAGAGGTACCCAGGGCTGCCGTTCGACATGGGCGGGCCAGATCCTTCCACATCCGGCAGACGGCGGGAAAGACTTCGCCCACACCGGCCCTGGTCGTCCGCCCTTCGACGGCAGACGACCTTGCGACCGGATTCGGGCGCGTTCGGCCCATGTCCGGTGTTCGTCACGCTCCCAGCGAGTCCTTGCGCCGGGATATGGTCCTATGGCTGGCAGATTCTAGGCCGTGGGGCCAACCTCGACGCGACGTCCGGTGGCCGGGTCGTAGTCGAACGCGCCGTGGCCGACCTTGCGCCCCAGGCGCCCCGCGCGGACAAGCGCGCGGATCAAGCGCGGCGTGGCGTACTGCGCCTGCTTGAACTCGGAGTAGAAATAGTCCATCACGTGCTGGTTGATGTCGACGCCGGTGAAGTCGAGCAACGTGAACGGCCCCATCGGGTGGTTGAGGCCCAGGGTGATCGCCGTGTCGACGTCCTCGGGCGTGGCGATGCCTTCTTCGACGACCTTGCAGGCCTCGATGATGAGCGGGATGAGGATTCGGTTCACGACGAACCCGGGGCTGTCCTTGCGCACCTCGATCGGTGTGCGGCCCATCCGGCGGGCCGCCGCCATGGCGGTCGCGACGGTGTCGTCGCTGGTCCCGTAGCCGCACACGACCTCGACCAGCTTCATCACCGGCGCCGGGTTGAAGAAGTGCATGCCGACGACCCGGTCCGGCCGCCCCGTGGCGGCGGCGATCTCGGTGATCGACATGGACGACGTGTTGGTCGCCAACACCGTCGCGGGCCCGGTCACCCGGTCAAGGGCGGCGAACGTCGCCTTCTTGACGTCCAGCACCTCGACGACGGCCTCGATGACGAGGTCCGCGTCGGCCGCCGATTCGGCCCCGACCGCCGTCTTGAGGTTTGCCATCGCCGCCTCGACCGCCTCGGGCGTCAGGTGGCCGCGCTCTACCGATCGGCGCAGGCGGCGCTCGATCGCCGACCGTCCCTTCTCCGCCACGTCGGCGGTCACGTCGATGAGCGTCACCTCGTAGCCGCTCGTCGCGCCCAGTTGCGCGATGCCGCTTCCCATCGTCCCCGCACCCACCACCGCCAGGCGCGGTGTCCCTGCCTCGGCCATCTGTCGTGCCCTCCTCGTCCGTCGCTCCTCGCCGCGCCGGGCGCGGCCGTGCGCTACCGGTTCGGCCCGCCCAGGTCGCCGTCCTCCGGTGGCCAGCTCCCCGCCGTGACCATCTCGAGCACCTCGGCCACGCCCTCCTCCTCGACGTGCGCCGTCACCCAGCGCGCACGCGCGCGCACGCCGGGGTGGGCGTTCTGCATCGCCACCGGATGGCCGACGCGGTCGAACATTTCGACGTCGTTCCAACCGTCGCCGATTGCCAGGGTGTGCGCGGGGTCGCGCCCGAGCTGGCCGAGCAGCCAGATCAGCCCCTCGCCCTTGGACACCCCCCGGGCGACGATCTCGTAGCCGCTGCCGGGCGTCGTCAGACGCACCGGAAGGTCGGTCGCGGACTCGATCCGCTCGCGCAGGGCAAGCACCGCCTCGCGCGGCCCCAGGGGGGAGATCTTGAACACGGCCTCGGCCTGCGCGTCGAGGCTGCGGACGGCCCGGAAGTTGGGGATCTCCCACAGGGTGTGGCGGGTCCCGGCAAGGGTCCGGAACACGCCGCGCCGGCTCGCCTCGCGCAGCACCTGCCAGGGCGCCCGGCGCCGGCTGCCGTAGACGTGCTCCCGGGTCTGGGCGGCGACGACGACATCCATCTCTCGCACCCACGCCAGGATCCGGTGCGCGGCCTCGGCGTCGATCGGCCGCTCGCGCACCACGCTATGGCGTCCGTCGAGGAGGATCGCCCCGTCCAGGGCGACCAGCTCGAGGTCGGCCCCCACCTCGCGCGCATACCCGCGCGCCGTGGCCAGGCGCCGGCCGGTCGCCACCATGACGAGCACGCCGCGTGCGCGGCACGCGGCCACCGCCTCGACCGTACGGCGGTGGATGGTCAGGTTCGGCCGCAGGATCGTGCCGTCGACGTCCAGGACCACCGTCTCGATCGGCAGCTTCGGCGCCGGTCGCCCCTGCCCGTTGTTGCCCGTGCCCGTCCCACCGGTCACCGCGCCGCCTCCCCGGTCACGCGCAGGCGCAGGTCGCGAAGGGCGCCGGCCACCGCCTCCGGACGCTCCCGGTGGACGTAGTGGCCGGCCCCGTCGACCAGCGTGGCGACGATCGCCCCGCCCGCGCCCCAGCCCCGCACGAGCGCCTCCGACAGCCGGGGCGGCGTCATCCGGTCGGCGCTGCCGACGATGACCGCGGCGGGAAGGGTCAGGCTCCCCAGACCCTGGCTGGCGTCGAACCCGTCGCAGGCGCGCAGGTCCTTGTCGAGCGCCCCCGAGGCGGCGGCCGACCCAAGCTCCGCCCGCTCCGCGGCCACGAGCTCGGGCGGCGCCTCGGGCCCGAACATCAGGCCCGGCATCGGCGCGGGCGCCTCGCCGGCCGCGGCGGCAGCGAGAAAGTCCGGGTGGACGCGCAGGCGCGCGCCCGTCCCGATCAGGCCGAGCCCGCCCAGGCGCACCCGTCCGCGCAGGGCGACGGCGAGGGCGATGGCCCCGCCCATCGAATGCCCGGCGAGGATCACGCCAGCGAGGCCCTCTCGCTCGAGGAGCGCTTCGACGACGGCGGCGTACCCGCCGGGCCCGTCGATCCGGTCCAGCGCCGGACCGCCGGCGAGGCCGTGACCCGGCAGGTCGATCGCCAGGCTGCCCGGAATCAGGTCGCCCAGCGCCGCGAAGCGGCTGGCGTCCCCGCCGGCGCCGTGCACGAACACGAACGGCGGACGGTCGGACGCGCCTCCTGGCCAGCGCCGCGCGACCACGGCGTGTGACGCGTCCGCCATGGCCACCTCCAACGGTCGACCGAGTTCCGAGAGGAGTGTACCGCAACGCCCGGCCATGTCGTGCTCGTCGCGCCCGGCGCATTTAAGGGAACGCTCGCCGCCCGCGCGGCCGCGCGGGCGATCGCCGCCGCCCTGCCCGCAGGCAACCGGGCCCGCCTCCTGCCGATTGCGGACGGCGGCGACGGCACGGCCGGCGTGATCGCCCGCGCCCGCGACGGCCGGCCCGAGCGGCTGTGGGCGGCCGACGCCCGGGGCGTGCGCCGTCCCGCATTGGCCTGGCGCCTCGACGTCGGCGGCGCGCTCGACCTGGCCGCCGTGTGCGGTCTGCGCCGCCTGGCCGTGCGCGGCCTGCCTGCGGCGCCGCTCGATGCATCGACCCGGGGTCTGGGCGAGGCGCTGGCGGCGCTGGGCAGCCGGACAGGCGGCGGACCGCTGTACGTGGGCCTGGGCGGCAGCGCCTCGACCGACGGCGGGGCGGGCCTCCTCGCCGCCCTGGGCGGTCGCCTGCTCGACCGCCGCGGCAACCCCCTGCCGCCCGGCGGGGCAGGCCTCGAGCGGCTCGCCCGGATCGACCTGGATGACGTGCCTGCCGGGCTCACCGCCCGGCTGCGCCCGCTCGTCGACGTGCACAGCCCGCTTCTCGGTCCCGCGGGCGCGTCCGCCACGTTCGGGCCGCAGAAGGGCGCGACGCCGGCCGACGTCTCGCGCCTTGAGGCTGCACTCGCCAGGCTGGCGGAAACCGCGGCGCGCGACCTCGGCGCAGACCCGGCCCTGGCCCGGTCGCCGGGCGCCGGCGCCGCCGGTGGAACCGGCTACGCCATGCTGCTCCTGGGCGCCTCGCTCCTTCCCGGCGCCGACACCGTTCTCGACATGCTGGCCTTCGACGCGGCGCTGGCGGGGGCGGACACCCTCGTCACCGGCGAAGGTGGGCTCGACCGCACGAGCCTCGTCGGCAAGGCACCGGTCACGGCGCTGCGCCGGGCCCGCGCGGCCGGCATCCCGGCCGTTGTCGTGTGCGGCCGGGCGCAGCCCGACGCGCGGCGGGCCGTCGAGGCCCTGGGCGCCCGGGTCGCCGAGGCGGCGGCCGGCGGCGGCCGGGCGGGGCCGACCGACATCGGCCGCGCTGCCGCCAGGGTCCTGGCGGCAGCGCCCCCAACAGATGCCGGACGACCGCGATAGGAGACCGCGCGGCCCTACGCGAAGGCAACGCCCACAGCACACGCGCGTCCCGCGTCCAAGGAGGCGTAGACCACGGCGCTCCCCCGCCCCGCCGCGCTCGTCGCGGCGGGCCTGATGTTGGCCTGCCTCGCCGGACCCCAGATCGACGTCGGCGCAGCCTCCAGCCACGGCAAACCCAAGTCCACGCCGGTGTGCGGCACCTCGCAGCCGGGCCAGAACGTTCACCGCCCCAAGTCGGCTTCGGACGCCTTCATGCAGCACGGCGTGCACGGCACCGTGCTGGAGGAGGCCGGGGACACGATGGCGGTCGACGTGCCGGGCGGAACGATCGCCACGGTCGACGTGCCGGGCGGCAAGCTCGTCGCGCAGCCGGGCCAGACCGTCGACGTGTCAGGCCACCTGGACGGCGGCATAGTCGTCGCGGACAAGGTCACCGTCACCGGCGGCAAGGCCTGGAAGGCGCCGACGACGCCCACTCAGCCCAGCGGCCAGATCCGGCACGTGATCTTCATCATCCAGGAGAACCACTCGTTCGATAACTACTTCGGCACGTATCCGGGTGTCATCGGCTACGCGCCCGGGGTGAAGATTCCCCTGCACAAGGACGGACCGGCCAACGTCGCCCCGTTCGAGCTGACCAAGCCGATCCCGCGCGACCTCGACCACAGCTGGGACGCCGCCCATGTCGCCTTCGACCACGGGCGCATGGACGGGTTCGCCTACGCCGACTCCGCCAAGGACGTCATGGGCTACTACACCGGCGCGATGATTCCGAACTACTGGGCCTACGCCCACCAGTTCACCCTGGATGACATGTTCTTCTCCTCGCTCATGGGCCCGTCGCTGCCCAACCACCTGTACACGGTCGCCGGGCAGGCCGGCGGCTGGCTGTGGAACGCCTACCTTCCTCCCTACTGCGGCTTCCAGTTCGGCTCGGTGCCGGCCGAGCTCACGGCCGGGGGGGTGTCCTGGAAGTACTACAGCGGCATGAACCCCCAGCGGTTCTGGCTGTGGACCCCCCTCCCGGGCTTCACCCAGTTCCAGAAGAGCGCCATCCTGCGCCAGGAGCTGGTCTGGAACGCGCAGTACTTCACCGACCTGCGCTACGGCGGCCTGCCGGACGTCTCCTGGATCACGCCCAGCATGGTCGACAGCGAGCACCCGCCGACCGACCCGCGCGTCGGCATGTGGTACGTCACCGACCTCCTGAACGCCCTCATGCAAAGCCCGTACTGGAGCGACACCCTGGTGGTGGTGACCTGGGACGAGTACGGCGGCTTTTACGACGGCGTGCGGCCGAGCCAGGTCGACCCGTTCGGGTTCGGCTTCCGGGTTCCGGCGCTCATCATCTCGCCGTACGCCCGACACGCGTCCGTCAACCCGACACCGTACGACTTCACGTCGGTCCTGCGCTACATCGAGGACATGCACAACCTGCCCCGGATCACCAACCGGATCGCCATGGCGAACAGCATCGCCTCGCAACTCGATCTGTCCCAAAAGCCCCAGCCGCCGTTCCTGATCACGGCGCCGCTGCCGGCATCCTCCATTCCCAACGCGGTCCCGCCGCCCGCCGTACCCGACCACGCCTCCACCGGCACCACGGCCACTGCGCCGACGACGGCCGGCGTCTCGCTCTCCCTGTCCCTATCTGGACTGATCCCCTGAGTCAGGTGACGGCCGCGGCCACCGGCCCGGCCGGTGGCGCCTGGTCGGCGTCGCGCAGAAGGCCCAGGACGAGCGCCGCGCCGGTCGCGACCACGATCCAGGCCCCGGCGATGGCGAGCCCGGCGCCGACCGACAGCGCCGCCGCCGCGACACCGCCGGCGACGACGCCCAGCGCCTGGGCGACGCCGACCACGCTCGAGTACACGGCCGAGCCACGGGCGCGCAGGGCGAGCGGGAACTGCAGGCGGTACATCGCGCTCACCGGTGCCAGGAAGGCCATGTTCGCCAGCCCGAAGAGGACGTACAGGGCGATATCGGCCGCGATCGACCGGGACAGGGCGAGGCCGAGGACGGACACGCCGCAAAGTGCGAAGCCGCCCAGGACGAGGGTGCGGCGCGGCAGGCGCAGGCCGCTCGCGATGAGACCGCCGAGGAGCGCCATCGCCGCGGCCTGGACGAGTTCGAACACGCCGAACCACCACACCGGTGCGTGCAGGAGCTTGCGCGGCACCAGGACGAGCACGGGGTTCATCATCACCGCGCCGACGGTAACCGCCGCCATGAGGCCGGCGAGCTGGCGGGCGAGCCGCCGCTCTCCGACGGCCGTGAACCCCTCGACCAGCTGGCGCCACACCCCTCCGGCGCCGGGTCCGTCCGCGGCCTTGCCGGTGAACCGGCGCGGCACGGCGAAGGCGAGGCTCGCACTGACGGCCAAGACCAGGGCATCGAGGGCGAAGGCAGGCCGGATGCCGACGAACACGACGGCGAACGCGGCCACGGCCGTGCCGACGACGGCGGCCACCTGCTCGAGCGCCTGGGACATGGCGGTCGCCCGCAGGTGCAGGTCGTCGCCGCCCGCCACCTCGGGGAAGAGCGCCCGGTACGCCGGCTGGTAGATCGCCTGCGAGATGCCCAGGAGCAGGCTGGTCGCGACGAAGGCAGGCACCGACGGCGCCGCCGCCGCGAGGAGCACGAACGCCACGCGGGACACCTGCGCCCACGCCACGGTCCGGCGCTTGTTCCAGCGCTCGGCGAGGACGCCGGCGAAGGGCCCGAGCACGATCGCCGGCACGAACGAGGCGAGCAGGATCGCGCTCAGGACCAGGGGCTCGCCCCGCCCCAGGCGCACGGCCGCGACCTGCAGGGCGATGGGGGTGAAGCTGCGCCCGAAGGCCTGGGCCGTGCGCGATCCGACCATCGCGCCGAGACCCGGCGCGGACGCAAGCTGCCGCCACGACGCGCGGCCGCGCGGCCGCTCCTCGCCCACCTCGCTCCGCCCCCCCGACCGCATCCCACGACAATACCCTGGCGGAATCTTCCAAGATTGTACACGCCCGGCGCGTCCCGCCAAGCGATCGCGTGTTCGCTACGCCCGGTCGGGCTCGATCGCCGCCCGGTGGGTCGTCGGCTCGCCGTCGCCGGCCTCGACCACACGCCCATCCTCAAGCCGCGTGAATCCGCGGCCGCACGCACAGGTCGCGCGTCCGGCGCGAAGCTCGAGACGCTCGCCGCAGCAACAGACGAACCCGCGCACGCGCGCGGGATTGCCGTACACGAGGGCGTGGTCGGGCACGTCATGGGTGACCACGCTGCCGGCCCCGACCAGGCAGTGCCGCCCGAGCGTGTGCCCGGCGACGATGACCGCCCCCGCCCCGATCGACGCTCCCTCGCGCACCTGCGTGCGGGCGTAGGCGTCGTGGTATACGCGGCTCCTCGGCCGGATGTCGTTGGTGAACACGGCCGAGGGACCGACGAACACGTCATCAAGGAGCTCCACGCCCTGCCACACGGCCACGCCGTTCTTCACCGTGACCCGGTCGCCCACGCTGGCGCCGCCCTCGACGAAGCAGTGCTCGCCCACGTTGCAGTCCCGCCCGACGCGTGCCCCGGCCATGACGTGGGCCCAGGCCCACACACGCGTGCCCGCGCCGATCTCGCCATCGACGATCGCCAGCGGGTGGACGAACGCCCCTTCCGGCACGGCGCGTCCGGGAACCGTCCCCACCGCGCGCTCGCCGCTCTGGCCTTCCACTAGGCGCCGGCGGCTGCGGCGGGGGCGCCTGCGCCGGCCACCGCCACATCGGCACCGCCGCGCCGGACGCTCTCGTCCAGGGCCTCGAGGACACGCAGGACCTGGACGCCCATGGCCCCGTCGCTGACCAGCGGGCGGCCGTCGAGGATGGCTGCGGCGATCGCGTCGAACTCCTTGGCGAGCGCCTCGCGCTCGTCGATCATCGGCGACACCACACCGCCGGCCCGGTAGCCCACCGGCTCCACGCCGCCGGTCGCGCCGGCCTCGCCCAGGATCACCCGCGAGTCGTACAGCTTCACCCGCTCGACCGGGTTGGTGTCCTCCCACAGGGCCATGCCCTGGTCGCCGACGAGCATCGCCTGGCGCACCTTGATCGGCGACAGCCAGCTCTCGATGCTCGTGATCACGCACCCGCCCCGGGTGTGCAGGCGAAACTGGCCCAGGGACGGCCGAAGGCGGGGGTCGGTGGCGTGCACGCTCGCCCCCACCGTCGTGAGCTCGTCGTCGCCCAGCCAGTACATCGCCAGGGCGATGTCGTGCGGCGCAAGGTCCCAGATCACGCTCACGTCCTGCTGGAACTTGCCCAGGTTGACGCGCGTGAAGTGCATCCACTGCAGCCGGCCGAGGGCGCCGTCGAGAACCTGCCGGCGGATCGCCTCGGCTGCGCCGGTGTACAGGAAGGTGTGGTCCACGGCGAGGACGAGACCCTTTTGGGCGGCGAGGTCGGCCAGTTCCTGGGCCTCGTTCGATGTGGTCGTGAGGGGCTTCGTCACGACGACGTGCGCGCCGTACTCGAGCGCGGCGCGCACGACCGGACCGTGGGCGGCCGGCGGCGTCGCCACCACCACGAGGTCCGTCCCAGGCTGGGCGAGCGCCCGGCCGAGGTCGGCCGGCACCGCCGCGCCGTAGCGCAGGGCGAGCTGCCCCGCCCGCTCCCGGTCGGCGTCGTACGCCCAGGTCAGGCGCATGCGCCGGTTTTCCTGGACGTTGCGGGCGAGCTTCTCGCCCCAGTAGCCGCAGCCGACCAGCCCGACGCTAAGAAGCATGAACCGCCGCCACCCCTTCGCACACGACGTCGGCCACGTGCTTCACCTCGTCGTCGGTCATCTCCGGGAACATCGGCAGCGACAGCGTGTGACCGGCCAGCCGCGTCGCCTGGGGCCACTGGCCCGAGGCCGTGCCCTGGAACGCCGGCGTGTCCGGCACGGCGAGCGGGTAGTGGATGCCGCAGCCCACGCCCCGCTCGGCGCACAGGCGCTGGAGGGCGTCGCGGTCGTCCACGGTGACGACGTACTGGTGGTAGGTGTGGACGACCCGGTCCGGCACGGCCATGGGCGCGATGCCCGGTACCGCCGCGAACGCCCGGTCGTAGGCGGCCGCGATCTCGCGCCGGCGACGGTTCCAGTCCTCGAGGTGGGGCAGCTTCACCCGCAGCGCCGCCGCCTGCAGCTCGTCCATCCGCCCGTTGGTGCCGACGACCTGGTGCTCGTACTTGTGGATGCCGCCGTGGTTGCGCAACATCGCCACCTTCTCGATCAGCTGCGCGTCGCCGCTCGCCACGGCGCCGGCCTCGCCGATCGCGCCCAGGTTCTTGCCCGGGTAGAAGCTGTAGGTGGCGAGATCGCCGAAGGTGCCGGCCATCTTGCCGTCGAGCCGGCTGCCGTGGGCCTGGGCCGCGTCCTCGACCACGAACACGCCGCGCGGCCGGGCCGCGGCGACGATCCGGTCGACCTCGCCGACGCCGCCGAACAGGTGGGCGACGATCACCGCGCGGGTCTTCGGCCCGATCGCCGCGATCGCCGCATCGGCGTCGATCTGGAGCGTCGACGGGTCGCAGTCGACGAACCGCACCGTGCCGCCCAGGCGGACCACCGCCGCGGCCGTGGCGATGAACGTGTTGGCCTGGACGATCACCTCGTCCCCCCGGCCGATGCCCAGCGCCTCCAGGCCGAGCTCGAGGGCGGTCGTGCCGTTGCCCAGCGCGGCCACGTGCGCGCCGCCCAGATAGGCGCCGAACTCGGCCTCGAAGCCCTCGCACTCCTTACCCTGGACGAACATGCCCGAGGCCAGGATCGCGGCCACCCGCGGCTCGAGGTCAGGGGCCAGGGCCGCCATTTGGCGGTCGAGTCGGAGAAGGGGGATCACGGCGTCGCCTCCCGGGCGCAGACTTGTCTCGAAGGATCGCCGGGCGCGAGCGTGGCTGTCAACCTCCGCCATCGCGCGCGATCTTTGCCACCACTGCGTATATCGGCCAGTTCGCGGCCGGGCGCGACAGGGCGGACGGCCCCGGTCTCGAATCGAGGGGGAACGGGTGTGGAGTGCTTGTCGGGGGGCGCAGCGTGCGGCGACTGAGAGTCCGGATCGTGTCCGTGGGCCTGGCAGCGACGCTCCTCCTCATCGCCCTGATCGGCCGGCTCGGCGACATCGCCCTGGTTCAGGGCGCCGGGTTGAGCGCATACGCCGTGGCCGAGCGGACGCGAACCGTGTCGGTTCCCTCCCTGCGGGGGGAGATCGTCGACGCGGAGGGCCACGTCCTGGCCGGTAACGTCGTGCGTTACGACGTCAGCCTGGCGCCCAAGTACCTTCCGGCCGCCGACCGGGCGCTGCTCGCGCAGGCGCTGGGCGAGACGCCGGGCATCTTGGCGGCGGCCGAGAAGCGCGGCACGCCGCTGTACGCGAGCGTCGCCCAGGGACTCTCCCTGGCCGTCGCGACGCGGGTGCAGAACCTCGGCCTGCCGGACGTCGAGGTCACCCCGGTCGGCACCCGGACCTATCCCAACGGCAGTCTCCTCGGCCCGATCCTCGGCTTCGTCGGCGCGGGCAGCCAGGGCCTGTCCGGCCTCGAGTACGAGGACAACAAGATCCTCGGCGGCACGCCCGGCGTCTACCGCGAGCAGGTCGACGCGGGGGGCAACCCGATTGCCTCGCTGGGGTCGATCACCGTGACGCCGCCGACGCCGGGCGACACGCTCCAGCTGACCCTCGACCGGTCCCTGTCCCAGTTCGCCCAGCAGGCCCTCCTGGCCGGGGTGCGCAAGACCCACGCCCAGCTCGCCCGGGCGATCGTGATGGACCCCAACACGGGAGCGATCCTGGCCGTCGCCCAGTACCCGTCGATGAACCCGAACGACCCCGGTGCCGCCTCCGGCGCTGCCCAGACCGATTCCATCGTCCAGGACCTGTTCTCGCCCGGGTCGACGTTCAAGCCCGTGACCGCCGCCGGCGCGCTCACGGACGGCGTCATCTCGCCCACCTCGCGCTGGTATGACCCCGGCTACAAGGTCATCGACGGCGTCATGCTGCACGGCTGGGAATACCCCGGCAGCTACGGCTGGGTCGACCTGCGGCGCGCGTTCCAGGTGTCCTCCGACATTGCCTTCATGGACATCGGCCTGGCGATGGGGATGAACCGCTTCTATGCCGACCTGAAGAACTTCGACCTGTTCAACCCGCCGCCGATCGACCTGCCGGGGGCGGCGCCGGGCCTCATCCTGCCCGAGTCGGTCGCCCACCCGATCGACCTGGCGGACGAGGCGTTCGGCCAGACCAACGAGATCTCGGCCGTCCAGCTGGCCATGTCCGTCTCGGCCGTGGCGAACGGCGGACTGCTCATGGCCCCGCACGTGGTCGGCGCGATCCTCGGGCCGAACGGCCAGGTCGTGCGACAGGTACAGCCGCGACTGGTCCGCCGTGTCATGCCCGCCTGGGTGTCGAAGGTCATCCGCACCGACATGGAGTCGGTGGTGACGCCGGCCGGAACCGGCGCCGAGGCCGCCGTACCGGGCTACACGCTGGCGGGAAAGACCGGCACGGCCCAGCTCGTCGCCAATGGCAAGGTCGGCAGCACCTACATGTCGTCGTTCATCGGCTTCGGGCCGATGCCCAACCCCAAGGTCCTGGTCCTGGTCCAGCTGAACAACCCGCAGGGCGCCTACTACGGCGGCCAGATCGCCGCACCGATTTTCGCCCAGATCATGGCCGAGACCCTGCGCTACGAGGGGATTGCGCCCACGGGCCCCCTGCCCGCGACCGGGGTCGTGGGTGTGCCCCATGTGATCGGCCTGTCGCCCGCCGCCGCCGACCAGGCCCTGACCCGGGCCGGACTCGTCGGCATGCCGATCGGCACCGGCGCCAAGGTCGTGGCGGTCTCACCCCAGCCGGGCACGGCGGTGGCCAAGGGAGGCTCGGTGGTCGAGGTCCTCGGAGCCGCCCTGCCCGGAACCGGCGGCGACGTACCGTACCTGATCGGGCTCACCTTGCGCAAGGCGATGATTCTGGCCGGCGACCGGGGCTTCCGCCTCGCCACCACGGGCAGCGGCATCGTCGTCAGCCAGTCGCCGCGCGCCGGTACCCAGGCCAAGGTGGGCAGCGTGCTCACGGCGACGCTGAGGCTTCCCGCGCCGCCACCGCCGCCGCCCAAGACGCCCGGCCAGAAGAAGAAGGGATGAGCGGCACACTGGCGACCGCGACGGTCGTCCTGCTGGTCGTCGCGGTGGTCCTGCTCACGGCCGTGCTGGCAAGGCTGCGGCGTCTCGAAGAACGGCTCGAACGGGCCCTGCGCCGACGGCCGCGAAGCGCACGCAACCGGTCGCGGCCGGCTGCCGGCCGCGGATCCTCCCGCGGCAACCGTCCCGACGACCTGTCGCCACCCTAGGGTCACGTTGTCAGGCCGGATGTGCCTGCACGACCGCCGGTCGCCCGCCCCGACCGCCATCGCACTCGCGTCGCACCGGCGCGGCCCTTCACCCGCGGACGGGCGACGGTACAGGGCGGCCGCCACCAAACCACGGGCGTGATCCGGTCACGCCCGTGCCGCAACCGCTTGGGCGGGCGTTGCCACCGAGCGATGCGGGCACACCCGTCACAGAAGTCCGTGCGCACCCGCAGCGTGACGGGCGCCGCCGCGAGCCCGCCGACGGGCCGATCGTACGTGGCCGCGACGCCGCCTGAAGGCGTGCGGGTGCAGCAGCAGCGTCAATGCGCAAACTCCCCATGCACGTCGTCGGGCAACGGCTCGCCGCCGTCCGGCGCCACGATGATCTGACCCCTGGCCGACCCTGGCGTCGGTCGGCCGGTCGCCACGACCGGGACCCGTTTCGCGATCGGGCGACCCGCCGCCGTGATGACCACCTCCTCGCCCGTCAGGACGCGGGCGAGGAGGCGCGGGAGGTGCGCTCCGGCGTCGTGGACCTTCACCGTCACCGCACGCACCTCACGGACAGGGTGTCGATGCCGCCGGGCCGGCGTTCGCGGCGTAGCGTGTCGGCCGCGGGCGCGGCAGCCAGGGGGTTGGCCCCCCGTGCTGCGAGGCGTCGGGCGGGGGGCGGGATCACCGGCCATCGTCGGACTTGGGCGCGACGCTTCGGTCGGGTACCAGCCCCCGCGCGACCCGGCGGTGGACGAATCGGGATGCGCCCTGGCACGGCTACCTTCCCGGTTGGAAAGATGGCGCCCGCCGGCCCGCCTGCGCCTGCAATTTGCATGCATCTGCACTATACTGCGTTCATGAGCACAAACATCACGATTCGGGACGTCCCGGACGGCGCCCGGGACATCCTGGCAGAACGGGCGGCCCGCAGTGGCCGATCCCTCCAGCAGTACCTGCGGGCCCACCTGGTGCAACTTGCGCAGACGCCCGAGGTCGCGGACCTCGTCGCCCAGGCAAGGTCGCGTCTCCCGGCCACCAGGGGGCTGACGACCGAGATGATCCTGGCGCATCGCGACGCGGAGCGCGGGTAGGCAGTGATCGTCGTGGACGCCACCGTCGTCGTGGCCGCCCTGGTCGCCACCGACACCGACGGTGCATGGGCCGCGGGCATCGTCTGCGCCGGTCCAATGGCCGCGCCACACCTCATGCCGGTCGAGGCGGCGGCCGTCCTGCGCCGGTCCGTGATCCGGGGCCAATTGGACCCCTCTGCCGCCCGGCTCGCCCACGACGACCTCTCACGCCTGCGCGTCGACCTGTACCCGTACCAGCCATTGGCGGAGCGGGTCTGGAGCCTTCGCGACAACGTGACCACCTACGACGGGTGGTACGTCGCGCTCGCCGAGGCACTGGGGGTCGGCCTGGCGACGCTTGACCGGCGGCTGGCCCTGGCGCCGGGACCCGCCTGCCCGTTCCTGACGCCGCCCTAAGACCGCGTCCGGGGGGTCGCGCGCCAGGGCGCGTCGGCCGGCACGTGCGGCGGCGCGATCAGTTCCTCGACGGCGAGCCGGTACGGACGGCCGCCGGTCGCGGCGCGAAACTCCTGCCGGGCGGCGTGCAGCCGCTCCGGCTCCGCGACCAGGCGTGCCCCGGCCGCCGCCATCGCCTTGGCGGCGTAGAGCATCCCCTTCGTACCGACCGACGAGCCCGCCGCGGCGACGTTCTGCCAGCTGTGTCCGGGCGTGCCGATCGGCGCCGTCGCGACCGAAAGGAAGCCCGTAGGCACCACCCAGGAGACGTCGGCGGCGTCGGTCGAGTAGAACCCGTACGTGCCCTCGCCGACCACGCCGAGGCTCCGGGCCTGGAGAACCTCCCCCACCGGACCGCCGGTCGCGTACCGGCGCAGGCGGTCCCGGGCCATGTCCACCTCGGCCTCGCCGCACGAGGCCTGCAGGGCGCGCCCGAACGCCTCGTCCGCGGCGTCGAACGGCACCGGCCCGAGCGACCCCATCGCGTCGGCGAGGGCCTCGGCCACGGCGCGGCTCGCCAGGATGTTCCACAGGCCGTCGACAAGGCGCACCTCGACCCTCGTCCCGGTCATCCGGGCCGCGCCCTCGGCACAGTCGACCACCCGCGCGTAGGCGGCCTCGGCCCCCGGGCGCGAGGCGGCACGGACGAAGTACAGCGACGACGCCAAGTCCGGCACGACGTTCGGCGCGCCGCCGCCGTTCGTGGTCTGGTAGTGGATACGCACGTCCGGCGGGACGTGCTCGCGCAGGTAGTTGACGCCGACGTTCATCAGTTCGACCGCGTCGAGGGCGCTGCGGCCGTGCTCCGGGGCCGCAGCGGCATGGGCGGCGACGCCATGAAAGGTGAACGTGGCGGTGGCGGTGGCCAGGCACGAGGCGAGGTCGGCGGCGGTGTGGTCGGCCGGGTGGAAGTACAGGCAGGCATCCGCGTCGTCGAACGCGCCCGCCCGGGCCATGAAGCCCTTGGCATTGAGCGACTCCTCCGCCGGGCAGCCATAGTACCGCACCCGCCCGGGTGTGCCGGTGGCCTGCAGGTACCCCTTCAGGGCGATCGCCGCTCCCAGCGCCGCCGTGCCCAAGAGGTTGTGTCCGCAGCCATGGCCCGGTCCGCCCGACTCGATCGCGGTGCGTTCGGCGGCAACCGCCTGGGACAGCGCCGGCAGGGCGTCAAACTCGCCGAGAAAGCCGATGCACGGGCCGCCCTGCCCCCAGGACGCAACAAAGGCGGTGGCCATGCCTGCGGCCCCCGCCTCCACCCGGAACCCCGCCTCGGCCAGCGCCCGCTGCTGGATCGCGCTGGCCTGGAACTCCATCAGCCCCAGTTCAGGTCGGGCCCAGATCGCCCGGGCCATGTCGGCCAGTATGCCCGCCTGCCCGTCCACAAGGCCGGCCACCGTGCTGTCGTCCACGCTACCGTCCCTCCCGCCCCGCGATGCGGCGCGACGGCGGCGGTCCGCCCGCCCGCCTCCGGTCCCTTCTACGATTCCTTCTCGCCGCGCAGCGAGGCCACCAGCTGGCGCTCGATGTCGCGCACGTATCGGCTGAGCCGCTCCTCGACGTTTTCCGGCATCGGCTCGAGGAAGTGGATGCCGAGATTGCCCGACTTGTTCTTGATCTTGCGCACGACCGTAAACGGCACGTCGAGCGGGCCGTCGGGCAGGTCCACCCGCAGGATCGCCTGGGCGCCGAGCGGCGCGTCGACACCGACCATGAACGCACCGCTCACCGACAGGTTGGTGAGGTTGGTCATGAGGCGGTTGGGTCCGGCCAGAACGATCCCCTTGAGGCGCACGGGCACACGAAGCGCCCGGCGCCGCTCCTGGAAGGGCGGTCTGCTCGCCATGCCTAGCCCCCTTCTCTCAACGACAGCCCAAACACCGCCTCGTCGACGAGCGTGCCGTCGCGCTCCCGAAGCTGCTCGGGCAAGACCGCGTCCAATCGGAACCCCGCCCGCTCGAACAGCCGCATGCTGGCCACATTGGTGCGCCACACGCCTGCGCGCAGCCGCACGTACCCGGCTGCTCGACAACCTGACACGACACGTTCGAGAAGCCGGGCACCTACTCCTTGTGCCCGGTACCCCGAATCCACCGCCACCGTCACCGTGGCCACGTGCCGGGTCGTGCTGTACGGCCCGGCAAGACCGTGCGCGTAGCCGACGGGGACCTCCCCCCCGCCCGGGGTGGCCGCTGTCTCCACCCACGCCACGAGCCGGTTGGGCGGTGCACCCAGGATCGTCCGGATCTGGTCCTCGGTCGCGCGCAGGCCGTAGTCCCCGAGATACGGGGACTCTTCGGACACGCGCGCGAGGAGTTGGGTGACAGCAGCCGCGTCCGCGACAAGCGCGGGCCGCGCGCCCACGGTCACGCGGCCGGGCCCGCCTCGGTGGACGCCGCCGCTCCGGGCTGGGTCGGCAGGGGGATGAGCGAGCCTAAGCGCTGCAAGCCCTTGACCCCCTCGTCCGCCTCGCCGTCGTTGATCGGCAGGCCGCCCCACATGCGCAGGGCGATCCGGATCGTGCTGTCGGGCTCGGCCTCGACCAGCTCGGCAAAGCGAACCGTGTCGCCGGCCAGCCGGGCGCCCATGGCGCAGACGCTGCGCGCAACCATGGCGTACTTATGGTCCGCGGGTAGATCGCCAACGATGGCCACCGCCTTGTCCGGGTGGCCCATGAACAGCGCGGCCGCGGCCGCCCACACCGCCGGCGTCAGATCGCCGGCGGCACGCCCCGCGAGCGCCACCGCCAGGCACACGTCGTGCGCCCGGCTGAGGAGGGCGATGCGAGCGATGCCGCTGTGGCTGCCGGCGGGGATCTCCGCCACCATGCGCTGCACGTCGACCGGCGGCATCTCCTTGACCAGCTGGAGGAACCGTTCGGCCAGCAGGGCGCGGTCGGGGTGGCGCTCCATACCGCGGCGCAAGATGTACCACGACTGGGGCAGGTCGCCAACCATACGGAAAGCCAGCGAGGCCAGCGCGTACACCCGTACCTGCTGGTCGACCGACTGCAACTCCTGCCCGGCTGGCGCACCTTCGTAGCACGCGATCGCCTCGAGCAGATGGGGAATGCCTTCGCGGACCCGGCCGAGCTGGATCAGGCTGGCGCCACGGTAGAACGGCAGGTCAGCGCTGGGCAACGGCACGACGGATTGCATGCGATCGGACCAGTCGAGGATCTCCTGGTAGCGGCCGAGGGGATAGATCACGCTGCACAGGTAGGCGTAGATCACCTTGCTGATCGGGCCGGCCTCGCCTCGCTTCACGATCTCGTCGGCCACGGCGGCGAAGGTGTCGGCCGCAGCCTCCGGCTGGGTCAAGCGCTGGTACTCGCGCCCCAGCTGCATCTGGAGGTACAGCCGGTTGGGTGCGTCCGGCGGCAGACTGTCCAGGTATTTGCGCAGGAGGCGGAAGTTCCGGTCGCTCTTGCCCTTGCGCGCCACGACCTCGCTGGCGAAACCGACATGGAGGAGTTCCACATCGGACAGGTAGACCGCCCCTCGCAAGCTGGGCACGATCTGCTCGTGGATCGGCTGCGAGTAGCGGTGGTAGGGGAAGTTGCGCCAGGCACGGACCGTGCGCCCGCGGTCCAGGACCTCGTTCCCATCGAGTGTCACGAGGTTGGTCTGGTAGACGCTCACGCCGTGGTACTGGGGCACTCGATCGACCTGCCGAAGCATCTCGAGGAAGCGCTGGCCCTCCTCGGGCGAAAACCACTCGTCGGCGTCGATGACGAAGCACCACTTGCCCCGCGCCCGCTCGAGAACGGCGTTGCGGGCGGCGGCGAAGTCATCCGTCCAAGGCACATGGAACACGCGCGCGCCGAGCTCCGCAGCAATGCGGCGCGTGTCGTCGGTGCTGCCGGTGTCCCCCACCAGAACCTCGTCCGCCACGCCCTTGAGCGAGGCGATCGAGCGGCCGATGAACTCCGCCTCGTTCTTGGCGATGTAGCAGGCGGACAGGAACGGCTGTGGCGCGTCGTCCTCCAGGCGGCGGCGGCGCACGCCGGCCACGTTGCGCGGCACGCTAGTCGACCCCTTCCACGATCTTGAGCGCGTAGCGGTCACCGCTGCGAAACACATGACCAGTGAACAGGCGGCGCCCGCCCGCCTCCATGTCCAGCGGCTGGGCGGTGGGCTCGTTGAGCGCCAGAACGCTGCCCTTGCGCAGGGCCATCACCTCCGACAACGGAAGGCGGGTGCGGCCGACCACCGCCGACACCGTCACGCGCCACTGCCTGGCCAGCCACCAGCGGTGCGCCATCCGATCGGTCATCCCCTCCGGAATCGGTTCGGCTCCCTCGTCCGCCACGTCCCCGCCTCCCGTCTGCGCCGGATCCTAGCCGCCGCTCTTCGAGCCGGAAGACCCGCTGCTGCCACTGCTGCCGCTCATCGACGCAAAGTCCGCCGAAAGCGTCTGGCTGACCGTCGTCGACTTAAGCATAGACTGCAGATTGGTAAGAAATTGGGCCTGCGCCTGCTGGACCTCCTGCTGGATCAGGGCTTGCATATTGGTCTCGTTGGTCACCAACTGCTGCTCCTGGGTCGTGATCGCCATCTGCTGGGTGGCAATGCCACCGGTGAGCGGCGTCAGCAGGTTGCTCAGGTACGTGCCCATCTGGGTCGCGATCCCGTTGGTGCCGGTGAACAGGGCCGTCACGGCCGATGGGTTTGCGGCCATGGCCTGTTGGAAGGTGGCTGGGTTGAACGACACCTGAAGGCCGTTCTGCTGGGTCCACGCAACCGACACGCCGAGGCTGGCCAGGGACTGGTAGGACGTGGGAAGGCCGCTGTTCGTCTGCTGCTGGGTCAGGTAGCCGACAAGGGTCTGGGCGACGTTCTGCACGGTCGCCTGGCCCTCGAGCGCACCGCCCTTGCCTGTCTGCGTCTGGAGGGTCGTCACCGCGCTTTGCACGTCGTTCACCAGCTGGTTTACAGCGTTCGATACGGACGTAGGCGACGATGCGACCGACAGGGTGGTCGACCCGCCGCTGCCCGTGAGGAGGAGGTTGACCCCCGTTCCCAGGGCGTTTTGGATCTCGTTGGTGTTCGACGTGTTCTGGACGCCATTGAGGGTATAGATCGCCTGCTGACCGGCCTGTGAGCCAGCCTGGCCACTAAAGCTGATGGACGGACCGCCCGTGAGGGAACTCGTGATCGACAGACCCGAGCCGCCCGTGTCGGCCGAGATCGACAGAACGTTGCTGGTGCCCGACGGCAGGACCACAGCGCTGAGCGTGAGCCCCGGGACGTTCGCCGCAGCAGACTCGATGTTCTGTGCGATCGAGGCCAGCGTGTCGCTCCCGCTGACGCTCACGTTGACCGAATCCGTGCTGGTACCGTTGTTGTAGGACAGCGTGATGCTGCCGCTCGCGCCCAACTGGGTCGAACTGCTGTCGGCGATGGCGTTCGTGTTGATGATCTGTGGCTGCGCCGTTTGCGTCACGCTGACGACGTAGTCCCCGCTCGGCGCGCCGGTTCCCGACGCCGTCGCGATGCTCGAGTTGGACGAGGTCGGCGCGCTCGTCGGATTGAGGTCCGCGTACGTGCTCAGGTTGGCAATGTCGGTCTGGACGGCCGTGAGCGCCGTGCTGACAGCCGAGTACCCCTGGCTCTCCTGGCTGAAGTGCGTCTGCTCGTTCGCCAGTTGCGTGAGCGGCGCCTCCAACTGGCTCTGCTGAGCCTCGAACGCCGAAACCAGCGAATTGACGTTGATGCCTGGGATGTTGGTCTGGAGCAGCGATGGGTTGTTGAACAGGTTCTGGCCGGTGTTGTTCGAGATGGTTGGCGTCGTCAGTCCGCCCACGCCGGTCACGTTCCCTACGCCACCTACACTCACGCCTCGGCCTCCTCTCGCAGGGCAGCGCCTTCCTCGCCAAACACGTCGCCCGCCTTGGCCGCCGCCTGGCGCCACAGGTCCTCCATCTGCATAGCCAGTCCCTTCGCCTCGGCGAGGAACTCAGCGCTGTTGCGCACGTTTGCCTGCACCAGCAGGTAGAGCATCCGGGCATGGACCGTGTGCAGCTCCTTGGCCCACGTCGGGATCAGGTCGTCGCGGATCGCGCGATCCAGGGCGCTCACGATCTGCTGAGCTCGCATCAGCATGTTATGGCGCTCGGGGATGTCGCGCCGGTCGCGTGCCCGCCCCGCCAGCACCAGGCACCTGACGATGCCGCCCCACAGGAGCGCCGGGTACAGGCGCTTCGGCGCCAAGTCCACCGAGGCATCCCGGTATGCGTTCATCTCCCAACCTCCCGACGGACCCTATAGGCGGCCCCGGGTCCCGCAACGGCTCGACGGACGTCGGCCGCTACGGGACCCGGACGGCCACTGCGGCGCCTGCGGGCGCCGTCCGCTTACGGAATGAGCTTGAGGAGCGCGGCGGGGAGCTGGTCGGCCTGGGCAAGGATACCCACGTCGGCCTGGACCAGGGTGTTCTGCTGGACGAACTGCGACGTGACCTGCGCCATGTTGGCGTTGAGGTAGCTCGCGTTGGCGTCCTGCAGGTTGGTCGCCGCCGTACCGGAGTTGGTCTGGGCGAACGACAGTTGGTTCATCCAGGCGCCGATCTGGGCTCGCTGGGTGTCCACCGTGTTGATCGCCGTACCGATCGTGGCGAGCGCGTCCTGCGCGTCGTTCTGGGTCGAGATGCTCGGGCCGTTGGTGACCGTGGCGTAGTTGTTGACGCCGAAGTTGGGCGAACTCGGGTCGGTCGCGGCCGCACCCGACACGCTGTAGGTCAGCGCCGACGAGTAGGCGTTGCCGGTCGTCGCCGCCGTGACGGTGAACTCGGTTGTCGTCGCCGTCGTGGCGGTGGCCCCCAGGGTCGCCAGCGAGGCGAAGCCGGTGGTCGTCGTGCCCGAGGGCAGAACGAACGAGCCGTACGTCCCGAACGACAGGAAACCGCCCTTCAGCGCGGAGAGTTCTGTGCCACCCGTCACCGTCGCGGTGGCGATCGTGCTGCCGCTCTGGTTCAGTGTGAACGACACGTCGGCCGGCGTGGCTGTCACCTTGTCCCCCACATCCGTGGCGGTGAACGTCCCGGACGCCACAATCGTCAGGTTGTTCCCCGTGGTCGTATCGCTGAGGACCAGCGTCACGCCCGTGGTGCTGGCGACGGTCGTGGACACCGTGTAGGAGTTGGTGCCCACGGAGTAGCTGAAGGTGATGGTCGTCGACGTGCCGGAAAACGTGACGCCCTGCACAGTGTAGGTGATCGCGCTCGATGCGTTCACCGTGCCGGTTACCGTTGCGGCCGCGAGGACGCCGCCCGACTCGGTGTACGTGGCGGCCGTACCGGCGTTCGCTGCCAGCGTCGCCGTGCCGGCCGACAGGCCGGCGCCGGTCAGGTCGATCTCGGAATTGGACAAAGCGAAGCCGTTCGTCGTCGCCGACACCGCGTACGAGTCGTGCTGGAACGAGGCGAGGCTCGTGAAGCCGGAGACCGTGGAGTTCGAGGTCGTGAACGAGATGTTCCCGTACGTTCCCAGGCTGATGTTGGTGCCGTTCGTCAGGTCGGAGATCGCCGTGTAGCCGCTGACCGTCACCGACGAGTTGCTCACCGTCGCGCCCGAGTCGGTAAGGTAGAACGTGACCGAGGCAGCATTCGCCGTGATTGTGTCACCCTTGTCGGACGAGCTCAGCGTGCCCACCGTGTTCAGGGTGAACGTGCTGTTCGACGTGCCGTCGTAGAAGTTGAAGCTCGTCGCCGAACTGGCGATCACCGTCGACCCGGAGTACCCGTTCGAGCCGGTGATGTCGATCGTCGTACTGCCGGTCGTGGTGTCCACGGTGACGGTGCCGATCGTGTACGTCACGCTCGACGCGCCGTCGTAGTTGCCGCTGATCACCGCACCGCTCAGGACGCCGCCGCTCGACGTCACCGTCGCGTAGGTGGTCGAGTTCTGCAGGGCGATCGTGTCGCTGGTGTTCAGGCCGGCGCCGGTGATGTCCGTGCCGGCGCTGGTCAAGCCCAGCGTCTGGGTGCCGGTGGACGACACCCCGAACGAGCGGCTCGACAGGCCGAGCGAGTACGCGTCCATGGCACCGATGCTCAGGGTCAGGCTCTGGCCCTGGGCGATGCCGGTCTGGACGGCCTGGTTGGTGAAGCCGCCGTTCAGCAGCGAAATGCCGTTGAACTGGGTGGTGTTGGAGATCGCCGAGATCTCCTGGGCGTACTGGTTCATCTCCGCCTGCAGGTCCTTCAGGTCGCCGGAGTTCTGGGTACCGCCGGCGGCCTCGGCTGCGAGGGAGTTCATGGACTGGAGGATCGTGTCGATGCTGCTCAGGGCGCCGTCAGCCGTCTGGAGCAGGCTGATGCCGTTCTGGGCGTTGGATCCGGCCTGGTTCAGCCCGCTGATCTGGCTCTGCATCAGCTCGCTGATGGCCAGGCCGGCGGGGTCGCTCGCAGCCGACGTGATGCGATTCCCCGTTGCAATCTGCTGCAACGTGGAGTTCTGCATCGTCGTGTTGGATTCGAGGGCCTGGATGCCCGAGAGGGCAGCCAGGTTTGTGTTCAGGTACAACCCACGGCCTCCTTCCCCAACTCATCCCCACTCATCGGGTCCACTGCCTATATCGCCCATCCCAGGGCAAAACGCGCCTGCGACGCGAGTCGCATTTTCAGGCGCGCTTCCACTGGCCCTCGACGGCCCTAGCCCTACGGCAGGTATTTGGCCAGGCTGGGTAGGAGAGCTGTCGAGGCCGTCTGCAGGATGGCCTGATAGGTGGTCTGCTCGGACGACAGGTTCGCCACAACCTGCGGAATCGACGCGCTTTGAAGTGTCGCGAGGACGCCCTGGAATGTGGTGTTCTGGGCCTGGAGCTGGCTTTGCGCGCTCTGGATGCTTTGGAGCTGGGTGCCGAATTCCGATTGGAGGTTGGTGAGGCCCGCAAGGGCGCTTTGCACCTGGGTCATCGCGTCGCCGACCGAGGTCGTGGTCGGCGGCGGCGTCACGCCCGCGGCCGTCTGAACCGCATGCTGCAATGTCTGGATGCTGCCGAGCAGGTTTTGCATCTCGCTCGTGGCGTTCACGTTCTGCTGGACCTCGACGCCCGGCACCAGTTGGACCGACATCGCTTCGCCACCGCCGTTGAACTGGGTAGGGTTGGTCGCGGACCAAGGCGCGCTACCGGAGTCGCCACCGAGGACGTAAATGTCGCCGATCTGCGCATTGCCCTGCTGGCCGGCCGTGTCCACAAGCCCACCGAGTTCGCTCGCAATCGCAGTGAGCGTCGTGCCGGCGTTCGGATTGGACGCCTGCACGCCAAGCGCGTAAGCCTGCTGCGCGATGCCGGCGAGCGAGCCAAGCGTCGACGACGCGGCCTGCGCGACGGCCAAGGCAGAACTCGCCACATGCTCCTGGTTGGCGCTCGCAGAGACGATCTGCTGGGCGGACAGCGCCTGCTCGAACTGGAGCGGGTTGTCGGACGGCTCCGTGATCTGGTTGCCCGTCGCGATCTGGGTCTCCGAGGTCATGATCTGCGAGCTCACCTGGTTGATGTTCGCCAGGATCGCCTCGTAAGGCATCAGCGTCGTCACGCGCACGATGTGGCCGCCTCCTCGCTCCGACCTATGTATCGGCTTCGGTTCGCCGAAGCGCGCTCGTCTGCCTACGGCACGCTTTGCAGGAGCTGCTGGACCATCTGCGCCATGGTGCTGAGCACGTTGGTGAGCGAGTCGTAGGTCTGCTGGTCGAGGGATAGGTTGGCCACCTCCTGGTTCGTGTCAACCCCCTCGATCGACTGCTGCTGCTGTTGCACCTGGCCGTACACCGCCTGGGCCGTGGACGAGGCGCTCGTCGCGGCGGCAACCGAGGTGCCGAGCGTGGTGGCGAACTGGGCGAACGTGGAGGCCGGCCCGGTGCTCGAACCGCCGAGTGCGGCGATCGCGGCCGCGTTGTCGCCGTTTGGGTTGGTCGCACTCTGCGACGGCGCGATGAGGGCCGGGTTGCTCGACAGGCTCGCGTTCACCTCGATGTTGCTCGCGCTGATGGTGCCGCCGCCGCTCGCGCTGAAGAACGCGATGCCGGCCGTGCCGCTCGATGAGGCGGTGTAGCCCGCCTCCTGCAGCGCGTTCACCTGGTTGGCGAGTGTGAGCGCTACGTTGTCGATCTGGTTCATGAGCGAGTTCTTGCCGCCCGTGCCACCACTGCCGTTGACCGAGGCGAGGAGGCTGCCCAGGTTGCCGTCGGTCGATGCGAACGTCGCCGTCGACGTGGCGCCCGCGGTGTCCGTGGCCGTGACCGAGACCGGGATCGAGGTGCCGGAAGCGGCCAGGGAACCCGCCTTTTGGTCATTGACGACGACAGCTCCGCCGTGGGGAAGCACGACCTCGACGGAATTCACCGTGGCCGTGGTCGTGCCGACCGTGACCGTGACAGGCACCGTGGTTACGGTCACGTTGAGGTCGTTTTGGAGCTGGGTGATCAGGCTCTGACGCTGGTTGCCCAGCGCGGTCACGGTGGCCGTGGCGCCGGTCGCCTCCGCGGTATCGATCTGTCCGTTCAGGGTCGCCAACTGCTTGAACGCGGCGTTGTCCTGGCCGATCGTGTTGGACAGTTCGCCCATGGGGGTGCGCCCCGCAAGCGGTCCGTTTAGGAGGGCAAGCAAAGCGCCCGCGTTGCCCTGTCCGTTGCCGAGCGTCTCGGTCGTCACGGTGCCAGTAGGGTCGGTTACGGACAGGCTCTGTGAGCCCGTTCCGACGGCGAGGGAGCCGGCCACGTTGCCGCTGAGGATGGTCGTGCCATCGGCCAGCGTAATGCTGATCGTCGTGATGTCCTGCCCGTTCGGCGCCTGGACGTTCTGGCCACCCTGCGTCACCGGAATCGTGTTCACCTGGGCACCGAGGTCGTTGGCCAGATTGTTCAGCAGCTGACCGCGTTGGTCGATGAGAGAGGCTGGCGAATAGCCGGCAGCCTGGGATGCCTCGATCTGCTGGTTGATCTGCGCCACCTGGGTCAGGTACTGGTTGTCCGAGCTGACGAGGTCGCTGAGCTGCTGCTGCGTGAGCGTGGTCTGCTGCGTCACGTTGGACGCCAGAGCCTGGAGTGCGTTCGCGACATTTGCCCCGTCGCCGACGGTCACGGCCGCGGCGGCGGTGTTCTGCGGGTCCTGGCTGAGCGTCGACCAGTCGTTGAAGAACGTGTTGAACAGGCTGCTCAGACCGTTCGAACCCGGCTCCTGGAGGAGACTCTGGACATTGGACAACCCCTGCTCGTAGGTCTGGGCGTACTGCGAGTTGGCGCTCGTCTTGCGTGCCTCGGCGTCCAAGGTGGGCGAGATGGATTGGCTGATGCTCTGAACGGATACGCCGCCACCGAACGTTCCCGGCGGCGTCGACCCGCCCGCGGAGGGGATCGGCGTGCCGACCTCAGGCGCCAGCGCCACGGTCTCGGCAATGTAGCCAGGCGTCGCCGCGTTGGCGACGTTGTTGGCCGCCGTCGTCGCCTCGGCCTCGACCGCCTGGAGGCCGGTGAGGACGACGTTGTAGACGTCGATCGGTCCTACGCTCATATGTCGAGTACGCTCCCTTGGATCGCGTCCGCGCGGCGAAAAAGCGACAGCCCCCAGGCGGCCACCCCGGCACGGGCGGCGCTCTGGGCGCTCGCGGTACCCAGGCACGCACCCACGCCCCGGATGAGTTCGCGGGTCGATGGTGGGACGGCATCCACATCGGGCGTCACGGTCACGGCCGAACGGACCGCGGTCTCCAGGCGTCCCACGCAGGCGGCGGCCTGGCCACCATCCGCGCTACGAAGGACGTCAACCAGGGCGCGCGCCTCGTCCAAGGCCGCGCGCCACAGACGTTCCGACTCGATGAGCCTAACCTCCCGTCGAGAGCGGTGGCGTGGACTGCGGGCTGGCGCCGATGACGGCGGCGTCGACCAACGCCACCATCAACGCCCCCGTGTTCGGTTGGAAGTTGCTCGACCACAGGGCGCGAAGCGACTGGACCCGCGCGAACGCCTCGACCGTCGCGCCACCATGCTGCAAGTCGAGCGTCGCAGGCGGAGGGGACGCCGGCGCGGGATGCAGTGCCGCCTCCGACACCGATCCGGCAGGCGGCAGTGGGTGGCTCGGCGCCGTACTCGAGGTTGCATGGGGCATCGCGGCACCGCTGTGGGCATGGAGATTTGATCCTGGGGCCGAAGCCGGTGACACGGGCGGAGTCGACTTGACCGGCGGCAGCAGCGAACCTTCGGCCGGATGCGGGCCACTCACGCCCGGTACAGGCATCATTATCCTCACCCCTTCATGGGCCAAGGAGCACACATACCTTCCTACTGTCCCCTATCGGCCGCTGCCGTCAGAAACGCGCCATTCGGCGCCATGGACACTTGGCGCCATTTGCGGCAAGTGTTCGCGCGATGTCCGGCCGACACGGCCGCTCAGCCCCGGTGCGAGCCGTCCTCGTTGACCCACGCGCTGAGAAGCGCCGCCAAGTCGCCGGGGGACTGCTCGCCCAGGTCGGAGATCGCGCGGCGAAGTTCCTGCTCGCGCTGCGCCAGCGCCTCCCGGCGCCGGCTGTCCTCGGAGGTGTCGACCGAGAAGCCGCCCGCCGTCGAACCGGAACCGGTGGCGAACGCGTTGGCCTCGGCGGGCTGGAAGCCTGCCGGCTCCACGTACCCGAACCCTTCGCCCGGCGGTGGTGCGTTGTAGCCGATCATCCCCTCGGCACCCTGGGGGGCGCCATATCCCGCCACCCCTTGGGTGTAGCCGGCACCGGCCAGCTGCGGTCCGCCGGGTGCGATTGCCCCCCGTCCCCTGCGCGAACCCACGAGCAATCCCCCCAGGATGAGGATCAGCGCGACCAGTGCCGGTATCGCGTACTGCTGGAACTGGGTCAGGGTGAACGCCGGCACCGTCGTGGTGGCGGGCTTGGGCGCCGCCGCGAACGGCATCGCGCTCAGCGTCACGTTGGCCACGGGAACGCCCAGCGCCGCCGCGACCAGCGCACGAATCGCGGCCGTTCGCACCGCGTTGAGGGGGTAGCCCGTGGAGTTGATGAGGACGCTCGCGGTCACGTTGGTGATCTGGAGCGGCGGACCCGTGATCGTCTGGACCTTGTGGCCGACGGCGTAGGTAACCTTGGTGCTCGTGCTCGTGCCTGAGGTGTTGGTTCCCGTCGTGCCCAGGGCCACGGTGGGCGCCGTATTGGCCGTCGTTCCGGCGGTTGCATTCGTCTGCGGCGAACCCTTGTAGGTGGAAGTCGATTGGGACTGGGTCACCGGCGTCCCCGGCTTGATCGGCGTGTTGAGCTGGGTGCTCGTCGTGGTCGACGACACCTGCGCGTGCACGGCCACCTGGACGTTGTTCACGCCCACGACCGGTCCCAGGTAGCTCAGAAGGTCGAGATCGTCGGTCGTCTCCACCTTCTGCTCGTAGGCGAGCACCGAACTGGGCGCATTCGCGCCGGCACCGGGCGCGTTCAGCACCACGCCCGCCTGGTTGACGACGGTCACGCTGCTCGCGCGTAGCCCGGGAACGGCGTCGGCGACCAGGGACACGACGCCCTTGACCTCCGACGCCGGCGCCGAGTAGCCGGGGTTGAGGGCGAGGAAGACAGACGCCTTCGCCCCCGTCGTGGCCGTGGGGGAGAAGATGCTTGTCGGAGGCTCGGCGATCTGGACCTCGGCCGAGCGCACGCCGGCCATGGTCGACAGGGTGCCGGCGAGGTCCTGCTCGAGGATGCCGACCTGCGCGGCGGAGAACTGCTGGCTTGTCAGGCCCGCCGACGTGATCGAGGTCAGGTTCGTGTACGAGGCCTGGCCGGTGGAGGGCAGACCCTGCTGGGCGAGGTCGATGCGCGCCTGGTCGGCCTGGGCCGTCGGCACCTCGATCACACTGCCGCCGGCGGCAAGCTGGTAGGGGATCTTGAGCGAGGTCAGGGCCTGGGTCACCTGGCCGGCGCTGGCCGGCGTCAGGTTGGCGAACGCCACCGAGTACGGCGTGCGGCCAAGCAGGTAGCCCGCGCCGATGACGAACAGGATGGCGCCGCCCGCGATGATCCCGAACAGCCGGAGCTGTGCCGGCGTCAGGGCGCGGGCGCGCTGGGTCAGTCGTTCCTGCAGCACGGCAGCCATGCGGCCTCACCCCCCGATGGTCGATCTCGTCGCGCTGCGGTCTACAGGCTCTGGAGGATGCGCTGCGCCTGCTGTGCGTCTGCCTCCTCGATGGACATCGCGGTGACGTTGGCCTGGTAGCTCGCGCTCGCCGCAGTGAGGTCGGTCATCTGGGCGACCTCGTTGACGTTCGACTGCCGGACAAACCCCTGGGCGTTGGCGAGCGGCGACTGGGGGTCGTACTGCAGCGGAAACGGGGCGTTCGACTGGACGATCGCGGCCACATGGACGCCGGCGCCCTGCAGCTGCTGGGCGAAGGTCGAACCGGGGGCCATCACGACCGCCTCCTGCTGGTAAGGCGTGCCGGCCGCCGTGATGGTGGTGTTCATGTTGGCCAGGTTCTCGGCCACGACGTTCAGCCACTCCTGGTCCGCCGTCAGCCCGCTCGCGCTGACATCGAAGCCTCCGAATGCCCCGATCATGCGGCTGCCTCCCCTCGTTCGCCCGGGCTCCCAACGGTTCGCCACGCGGCGCGTCGTTTCCTATTCGTCCCAGGATGCGACCTGGGCGCGCGCCGGTCGCCTGCTCCCTACTCGTTCAGCGCGGCCCGGAGCAAGGCCAGTGCCCGGCCATGGATCTTGCGCACCCAGGCGGCACTGACCCCCATCGCCTCGGCCACCTCGGCGGGTGTATAGCCGGCCACGTAGATGGCGTGCAGGACGCGCCGCTCGCGCAGGGGCAGGGCGTCCAGGGCCTGGACCAGGGTCAGGCGGGTGGCCTCCTGCTCGGCTTCGGAGGGCGCCGTGGCGCCGGTGTCCTGGGCCACCCCGTCCGCATCGAGCGAGTCCGGAAAGGCCCTGGCCTCCCAGACGTACCGCTCGTTCAGCTGGGTCTCGGTGATGCCGAGCGCCTGGGCGACCTCCCGGTCGTCCGGCTCCCGTCCGAGCTCTCCCGTCAGGCGGGCCACCGTGCGACGGACCTCGCGCACCTGTCCCCAGGCCGCCTTGGGCAGCGGCGCGACCCGGCGCAGTTCGGACACGACGCCGCGCCAGATCGCCTGCGCCAGCCACCGGCGAAGATCGCCGCGCGCCGGATCGTAGGCGCGCAGGGCCTCGCTGAGCGCCAGGTAGCATGCCGATAGCGCCTCGGACGGGTCGGACAGGCCCCACAGGTCGGCGATCCGCCGCGCCAGAGACTCGGCAAACGGCAGGTAGTCCTCCGCCGCCCGGTCGTGGTCGGCGTAGGTGGCCCGCGCCCGGTCCACGTCGGTTGCGGCGGTCGGGGGCGTTGCCGCGTCCTGGTCGCTGCCATCGATCTCGTCGAGGAGCATCTCGTCGACCTGCTCCTCCGGGGCACCGTCGATGTCCGCCACACGCTCGCGCTCGCTCATTCGACGTCGACCTGCCGTACCTGGTAGCGCCCTTGGGGATCGATCTCGGTCTCGGCAAGGACGGGAAAGCCGGGCAGGTGGGCCTCGAGCGCGCGAGCGAAGAATGGCCGCAGCGACGACGGTGTCAGCAGTGCCACCACCTTGGATCCGATCTGCGCCCGCCGTAAGGCGCTAACCAGTCGTTCGATCACGGCCGGCTCCAGGTTCAGCCCCGGCGGGTCGGCCCGGACCGCCTGCCGGGCGGAGTCGCGCAGCCGCGGCGACAGGGTGACGAGCTCGATCGCGTCGCCGCCCGCGATGCGCGACCGGATCACGGGCGCAAGGGCGTGCCGCACCCGTTCGGTGAGCACGATGGGATCACGCACCCCCAGGGCGGCCGCGTCGCCAAGGGCCTCGACCACCGTGACACCGTCGATGATCGGTACCCCCTCCCGCAGAAGGTTACGCAAGACCGCCTGGACAGCCGACAGGCTCAGCATGCTGGGAACGAGTTCCTCGACCGCAGCCTTGTCCGCCTTCTTCACGCGGTCGAGCAGGGCCTGCGTCCCCTGCCGGTCGAGAAGCTGATAGGCGTGCATCGTGAGCACGTGCTTCACGTGGGCAGCGAGGACGGCCGAGGCGGGTGTCGCGGTGTAGCCTTCGGCGGTCAGATGGCGCGCCTGTTCCGCCGTGACCCAGAGCGAGGCCAGACCGTAGATCGGGTCGGTGCCCCGCAGTCCGCCCGGTGTCTCGGGCAAGGGGTCGGCGACCACCATCTCCCGGTCCGGGAACACCACCCCCTCGCCGACCTGGAGCGACCGGATCCAGACCCGGTAGGCGGTCGGATTCAGGGCCAGGTCGTCGCGGATGCGGGGTCTGGGCACGGTCAGGCCCAGATCCCTCGTCAGGCGCTCGGCCACCGCGTTCAGGCGTTCGACCAGGTCGCCACCGCGGGCCGCGTCGGCGATGGGCAGGAGACCGTAGCCGATCGTGAGGCTGATCGGGTCGGGTAGCGCGTCGGCCGGGCGCCTGGGCACGGCCGGCTTGGCCACCTCTTCGGGCGGGGCCGGCTTGGGACGGTTGCGCACCGAGATCACGTAGCCGACGTAGCCGGCGGCCGCGGCCAGGATGAACGTGATCGGCGTGACCGGCATCAGGACGCCGATGATGAGGAGGAACCCCGCCAGGAGGTAGAACGGTTCGGGGCGCAGCGTGAGCTGCCCGAACAGGACGTCCGAGAAGTTGCGCCCGTCCTGGCTGTCCCCGGCGCGGGTGACGAGGACGCCCGCCGCCGTGGAGAGCATGAATGCGGGCAGCTGGCTGAGGAGCGCGTCGCCGACGGCGAGTGTCGTGTAGTCGGTCACCGCGGTTCCGATCGGCAGGTGGTTCGACACGACGCCGACGACGAGACCCGCGATCACGTTGACCGTCAGCACCGCCACGGTCGCCACGGCGTCGCCTCGCACGAAGCGGGCGGCACCGTCCATGGCGCCGTAGAAGTCGGCCTCCTGGGAGATCCGCTGGCGCCGGTCGCGGGCCTCCTTGTCGGTGATGGCGCCGGCGTGCAGGTCGGCATCGATGGCCATCTGCTTGCCCGCCATCGCATCCAGGGTGAAGCGCGCCGACACCTCCGCCACGCGCTCGGTGCCTCGCGTGATGACCATGAACTGGACGATGAACAGGAGGATGAAGACGAGGACCCCGACGACGATGTTGCGCCCGACGACGAAGCCGCCGAACGCCGACACGAGCGTGCCGGCATTGGCCTGGAGAAGGATCAGACGGGCCGCCGAGACATCGAGCGCGACCCGCAGCAGGGTGGTCAGGAGCAGCAGGGACGGGAAGGCCGAGAACTCGAGCGGTTCGCGGGTGGCGAGGGCGATGGCCGCGACCACGAGGGCGAGGGAGAGGCTGACGAGGAAGAACAGGTCGAGCGCGATGGGCGGCAACGGGATGACCAGCATGCCGACGGCGAGGAGTGCGACAACGGGCGCGGCCTGGCTTCGCATGACATTGCCCATCGGTTAGCCACCCTCCGCCGACGTGCGCGGTCGGTAGCCGTAGTGGCGGCTCAGGTAGGCAAGCACGTCCGCCACCGCCCGGTAGAGGCGGCCGGGAATGGCGTCCCCGACGCGCACGGTCCGGTACAGGTCCCGGGCCAGTTCGGGCACGGGTACGACCGGCACGTCGAGCTCCTGGGCGAGGCGGCGGATGCGCCTGGCCATCGCACCCCGACCCTTGGCGACCACCTCCGGCGCGTCCTTGCGCCACGGCTCGTAGGCGAGGGCGACCGCGTAGTGGGTCGGGTTGACGACCACCACGTCGGAGCGGGCAATGGCCGGGCGCATACGGGCGCGCGACATCTGACGGCGCAGCTCGCTCCAGCGCCGCCGCACGGTCGGGTCGCCCTCCATCGCCCGCATGTCCTGTTTGAGCTCCTCGGGCGTCTCCATCAGGCTGCGGTTGTACTGCACGCGGGCGATGACGGCGAAGCCGATCACCATGAGCAGGCCGACCCCGCTGACGCCGCCCACGACGAGGTTGACGAGACCCAGGCTCACGCCGGTGTTGTCCGCCGCCATCGGCGGTCCAAGCGTCGTGTTGCCCGCCACCTTGGTCCAGGCCAGGTAGACGGTCGCCGAAAACAGGAACAGGCCGACGAGGGCGAGGAGGCCGCTCTGGAAGTTCTGCTTGGAGAACAGGCGCCGCAGGCCGTTCATGAAACTCAGCGGATTGGGCGGGATCGGCGAACGGAACGAGATCCCCTGCCCGACCACGAGTGCGACCAGCACCACGGCGGGGCCGATCACCATGGGCTCGAGGAACGGCGTCAGGGCACCGGGCGTCACGGAGGCGGGAGCACCGGCCAGGGCGCCCTCCAGCATGCCGCCGAAGGCGCCGAACGCGCTGCGCGCAAGCGCGGTCACCACGAGCAGGGCGACGAGCGACGCACCGGGCGCGATCCACGGACTGCGCGGGTGGCTGCCGGAGTCGGCCGCCTGGCGCAGTTTGATCGGCGTTGGGGGAAACCGCTTGCGTTCCGGATCGGACACGGTGCGTCACCTCCCTCGCGCCGCTGCGTCGTACCGCCGCCCCGACCGTGCCGGACTACAACCCCCAGGCCGCCGTGCCCAGTCCCTGGATGGCCGACTGCAGCACCTGCAGCAGGGCGACGATCGTCGCCTGCAGCGTGGGTAGGGAGACCATCACGAGCACGATGGCGGCCAGCATGATGAGCGGAAACTCGAACGAGATCACCTGCAACTGGGGTACGAGGCGCGCGACCGCCCCGCTGACCGCGCTCGCAACCAGGGTCGCCGTCGTGAGCGGCAGTGCCACCTGGATGCCGTAGTTGACCGCCATCCCTCCGAGCAGGACCAGTCCGTGCAGCCAGCTGGCCTGGAAGGCGATCGGCCGCGTCACGGGCCACGTGGCGAACGAGTGCAGGACGGCGCCGATGAGGAACGCGAGACCGCCGGCGCTGAGAAACAGCGTCGTGCCCAGGAGCGAGAAGAGCACGCCGAACGGCGACGGCACGTCGCCAGGCAGGACGAACAGCTGGACAAAGGCCCAGCCCATCGAGGCGTCGATGGCCTGCCCGATGACGGTCACCGCCTGGGCAACCAGGAACGCGGCCATGGCGGCCAGAAAGCCGATCGCCAGGTTCGATGCGAGGGCGAGGGCGAAGGCGCCCCCGGTCGGCATAGGCCCGACCCGCACCCCGCCGACGGCGGCGAGCGCCATGAACAGCGCGAGCACGGGGCGGGCGGCCGACGGCAGGCGCGACAGTGCGCCAAACGGCGCGACCGCGACCACGGGCATCGTACGGGCAACCGCCAGGAGGAGAAGCGACCACCCCGGACCGGAAAAGAACGCGCTCACCCGGTCAACCCCGCCGCGTGGAGCCAGAACCGCGTGGTGAAGTCCGTCAGCAGGCCGAACAGCCACGGACCCAGGACCCACAGGACGAGCACCACCACCAGGACCTTCGGCACGAACGTCAGGGTCATGTCCTGCAGCTGCAGGACGGCCTGAACGAGACTCACGACCACGCTCACCACGAGGACGATGCCCAAGGGCACGATCAGCATGACGGTGCCCTGCCGCAGCGCCTCCTGGGCCATCGCGAGCAGGTCCGTGACGGACATGGACGCCCCTCCCCGCCGGCTAGCTCGGCGATGCGATCAGGGTACCGACGACGAGCCCCCAACCGCCGACGGCGACGAACAGAAGCAGCTTGATCGGCAGCGAGACGAGCGTCGGTGGCAGCATCAGCATGCCGAGGGACATCAGGATCGAGGTCACCACAAGGTCGACAATGAGGAACGGCAGGTAGATGGAGATGGCCATCTGGAAGGCGAGGTCCAGCTGGCTGACGGCAAACGCCGTCGCCAGCGTGAAGAACGGCACGTTGGCGATGGCCCGCGGGGGCCGGGCATGGGTGGCGTTGTAGATGATGCCGATGTTCTGCTGCTGGGTGTTGGCCTCGAGGTAGCTGCGCTCGGGTCCCTCGGCACGCGTGAGCGCCTGGCCGAGGCTGATCTTGCCGGCGATGTATGGCGCGGCGGCCACCCGGTTCACCGCGCTCAGGGTGGGTGCCATGGTGTAGCCGGTGATGATCAGGGCGAGGCCGATCACGACCATCGCCGGCGGCAGCGTCGGCGTGCCGACCGCCGTCCGGACAAAAGAGAGGACGACCACGATGCGGGTGAACGAGGTGAGCAGGATGGCGATCGTCGGCGCCAGCACGAGGGCACCGGCGGCCAGGATGAGACCCACACCGGGGCCGGTGAGGGCGCGGTTGATCTCCTGCTGGAGCGTAGGCGTCGCTGCCAGGGCCGCCGCCGGCAGAATCACGCCGCCGGCCACGGCCGCGCCCGCCAGGGCGAGACGTCGGCGCCACGCGGTACGGGGCCGGACCATCGTCAGTTCCCCGGCCGCCGCCGCCAAGCCTGGCCCTGTGCCGGGTTGGACCGGGACGGCACCGGGGTCAGTTCCGTCGCACCGGACGGCGTCGACGGTCGCTCCCCGCCTCCCTCGACGGGCCAGCTGTCGACCACCTGGCTCGCCGCGCCCACCACGACGAGAAACCTTCGCCCATCGGCCTCGATGAGGGCTGCCGTGGCCCCAGGCGACAGCGGCGATCGTGCCAGAACGGTCATCGGCGACGCCACCGGGGCGGGAATCGCCCCCTGCAGCCACGCCGGCACCGTCATCCGGCCCGTGCGCGCCCGCGACCACCACCATCCGCCGCCCAGGATCGCCACCACCAGGATCGCTGCCAGCCACTGGGGCACGGCCCCACCTCCCCTCGCCGCCCACGGTTCCGGTCACCAGGACCCGCCGCCCTCCACCAGATGCGCCGGGTCGTCGATCAGCTCGGTGATGCGGATGGCGTACTGGTCGTCGAGCACGATCACCTCTCCCCACGCGAACGGCATGCCTTGCACCTTCACCATGGCGGGATCGCCGGCGGCCGCGTCGAGCACGACCAGGCTGTCCGGGCCGAGCTTGGCGAGTTCCGCCAGGCTGAGCTCCGCCGTGCCGAGGACCACGGTCACGTCCATCTGCACCTCGAGCAGGGGCGCCACGCCGCGCGGGCCGAGTTGGGTCACGGTGCGGCTCGGCTCGGGCGCCGGCGCCAGCTCGGGCAGGCTCAGGACGTGAGCCACGGCCTTGCGCCGCGGGGGCGCGAAGATGGCGATCTCGACCGGCACCGGCAACTGGCCGCCCTGCACCGCCACGCGGGTCCATGTGCCGCGGTACGACGCCAGGATGTCGCCACCCAGCGGCATCAGCAGGGCGCGTGCCGCCTCGTCGCCGTTGGCAAAGCCCATCGCGGCCACGGCGACGGGGTCGGCGGCGAGGATCCACCCCCCCGGCCCCGCGAACGTGGCCTCATCGGGGGGCTCGGGCGCCTCCTCGGCCGAGATCTCGAGGCCGTCACCCAACAGCGGACTCCAGGCCTCCTCCAGGGTCACGGCCGGTCTCCCCCCTCGTCGTCATCGCGGGACGATTCGAATCCCCCCGTCAGCCCACCGAAGGCCTCCGGCGTCACCCCGAACGTCTGGGGCGAGAACGCATCCCCCGCACCGGGAAACGCGGCGCCCGCTGCCAGCATCGCCGCGGGCGTGAGGACCGGCACGGTTCCCTCGGGGCCTGTCATCGTCAGCACACCGGCGAGTTGCAGCGCCAGGTGGATGCCCACACGCCCGAGGCGATGGCCGTAGTAGGTGGGCCGACCGGATACCATCAGCCAGATCGGCGCACCGACGCGGGTGGGCAGCGGGATGACCTCGCCCGGGGTCAGGGCAAGCACCCGCTCGAGCGGAATGCGCGTCGATCCCAGGCGCGCCTCGATGGTCGCCTTGCGCATAGCGATCATGGGCGTGAGTTCGACGGGCACCTCCTCGGCGCCGCGCTGCGCCGCACCGCCGGTGATCATCGGCAGGAACGGCTCGACCGCACCGAACGGCAGGAGCAGGCGGACGTCTCCGCCGCCGGGGCCGAGGCGCAGGCCCATATGGACCGTCAGCACCGTCTCCGTAGGCGACGTGAACGAGCCCATCTGGGTCGCGTTCTCGACGTTGTCGATCTTGAGGGACACCGTTGGCACCTGCAGGCGCACGGCGTGCTGCATGGTCTCGACAAAGGCGTCGACCAGAAGCGACACGACCGCCGTCTCGGTCGGCGTGAGCGCACGCTCGATCCGCTCGGCCGGGCCGGCCCCGCCCAGCTCGCGCTCGAGAAACGTACCGGCCAGCGCTCCGTCGATGTGAAGGAGAACGGGCGAGGCGAGCGCCTTGGCCGAGACGACGGCCACGACACCGCTCGAGAACAGCGCCTTCGACACGTCGTCGAACGTGCTGGCCTGGAACTCGAGTTCGTTCACGCCGATCGGCAGGCGCAGCGTGATGCCTAGCGCGCTCTGAACCATGGGCCCCCACGGAGAAAGCAGGCGCCGGATCGCCCGCAGGCTGTCGGGCGAGTAGCGCAGCGTCTGCTTGAAATCCCAGCGTTCCAGCTCGGGCAGGCGCTCGTCGGAAGCGGGAGTCGGTGTCATAGGTGGTCCCCTTTAGTGCGCCGCTGAGAAGGCCGCACCGTACGCGGCTCGTTCCTAGCCGTCAACGCGATACGCACTACGCGCGAACACCCGGCGCAGCGCTTCTTCGATCTCCCGCACCGCCACCTCGAGCGGTTCGCGGACGACGAGGACGTGACCGTTGGTCAGGACGGCCATGGTATCGGGTGTGGCATGGACGTACTCGACCTGCATGGCGTTGAGCGCGATCTCCTCGCCATCCAGGCGGTGCAGATAGACCATCAGCTGACCTGGGTCACGTTGGCGAGCGAGACCTGGGTCGTGCTGCCGTCACTGAGCGTGAGGGTGAGCACGGGACCCTTGGCGGACGAGGTCACCGTGGTGACCTTGCCCGTCACGGTCGGCGGCGGGTTGCCGCCCCCGACCTGCGCCGTCACGCTATGGCCGAGAAGGGTAACCGCAGACGACGCCTCCGACGCCTGCATCTCGGTCTGCACCGCCTGGACCATCTCGGCGATGGACTGCGTCTGCGTCAGCGCGGACAACTGCGTGATGTACGAACTCGACGACATCGGGCTGAGAGGGTCCTGGTTCTGCATCTCGGCGGTGAGCATCGTAAGGAAGTCCTGGCTCGAGACCGAGCCCGCGCTGAGTCCGCTCGTCGATAGCGAGTTCAGATCGCCGTACAGGTAGTTCGCCGTGTTCGCCGCGTTCTGACCGGCGGCTCCGTTGACTGCCACGGTCTCACCTCCCTGGGGTGGATGCCTGGGTCCGGGATGCGGCGACCTGCGCGGTCGCCTGGGGACGGCTGCCGTCGGTGGCGGTGAAGGACCCCTCCCCGCGCTCGGCCCGCCGCAGGATCGCCTGCAGGTCCTCGCTCGCCTGGCGCAGCGAACCGACCGCGGCGGCCGTGGCTCCGAGCGACAGGTCGAGCGACTGCCCCGTGTCCGACATACGCACGGTCATGGTCCCCAGGGTCGGGCTGACCAGCTCCGCCTGGAAGGACGCCTGAAGGAGGGACCCCTGGGTCTCGACCGCAGGCGGCGCGGGCAGCGGCATCGGCCGGGACACGCCGCCAGCCCCGCCCTGACCGACCGGTAGCGGCGGAGGAGGCGGAGCGGTCGCCACCGTCGGCACCGCTGCGCCCGGCTGACCGGCCCCGCCAGCGTCGCGGGCCGTGTGCCGGGCAACCCCTCCGGCGGCCGATCCGGCCACCGCGTCGAGGGGCGCGGCGGCGGTGCCTGGCACCGCCACGGCGCTGTCGGCCCGGGCCCGGGCATCACCCCGGGCGGCGCCAGGGGTCGAAGCGGCCGTAGCGGGCGCGGCCGCCAGCCCCGGCTCCTGCCCGCCATGGGATGCGGCGCGTGGAGCCACGGCCGCGGCGGACACGGACGGGGGCGACGGCGCAGCGTCGGCGCCGGTCGCCACCGGTCCGCCGGGCACCGCGCTGCCGCCGGCCGTGGCGGGGCGAGACGACCCCTGGGACCGGGCGTCTGCGGGTACGGGCACGGTGGCTCGCCGGTCCGCCGCCGAACTGGACGCAGCAGCCGCCGCAGCGGCGCCGGCCGGTGTCGGGCCGATCGCGGCCGTCGGCGCCGCCCCCCTCGCGGGGCCGGCCACGGGGATAGCACCGGCCGATGCGACGCCAGCCGGCGAGCCCTGCCTGGACGCAGCCGGGGCGAGGTCCGGCGCCCCCGCGCCATGACCGCCACCGACCGCGCCGGTGCCTGCTGCCCGCCCGGCCGTCTCGACCACGGGCGGCGCCCCGGTTTCGCCTGTGGCGGGGGCGGATGCGCTCGACGGGGTCGAGCGCGGGGACGGGGCGGTTCCGGTCGGCGCCGTCGACGGTTCGAGCGCCGTCGCGACGGTCGCGGCTCCGTCCGCGGACGCCTTGCCACCAGCCGCCTCCCGGGCATGTGCCCCGCCAGGGGACGGCGTGGCTGCGGTCCCGGTTCCGGTCCCGGCGGCGGCTGTCCCGGTTCCGGTCCCGGCGGCGGCTGTCCCGGTCCCGGCCCCGATGGCCGCGGTCGCCGAAGCCGCCGTTGCACCCGATGCCGCCGGGTGTGCCGGCGGCGGCGCAGGAGCCGGCGCCGGGACGGCCGCGCCGGCGAGGCGAACGGGCGCGACCGCCGCCGCGTGGACAGCGCGATCGTGTCCGGGACTGGCCGGCTTGGTCGGGGGGGCCTTCCCACCGGACTGGCCTGCGTCGGGGGCGGACGAAGGCCCGGCAGCACCTGCCGCAACCCCTTGGCCCTGGCCCCCTGCGGTCGAACCGCCGGAGCCCTTCGACGACCCGCCCGAGGCCGTGGCGGACCCGTTGCCGGCCTGGTGCAGTCGTGCGTCCAGCACCTGTCCGAACGAGGCACCCGGGTCGACGCCGCCCGCTCCCTGCGACACCTCGGGCATCATCTGGGCCGGTTGCTGCGCGTCGGGTGGCGCCATCTGTGGGACCGCTCGTGCCAGCGCCTGAATCATTGGCTGCCTCCCCCTCTCGCGCTCGCGACGCCTTCGATCTCCCGCTCCCGCCGCCCTCGACGGATCCGCCTGCGGTCCCGCTCCCCGTGGGCTGCCAAGTCCTCGCCCACCTCCACCGCCGCCCTGGCGTGCTCCACACGCGCGGCCTGGGCCGCGAACGCCTGGTCCACCTGGCCTAGGCGTTCGACCAGGCCGCGCTCCTCGCCCTCGAGTCGGTCGCGGAAATAGGCACCCTGGGTGAGCAGCGCCCCCGTCACCTCGTTGTTCGGCTCGAGCGCGCGAAGTTCGGATCGAACCTGCGCGAGCGCCGTCTGGATGGCGCCGCGGTGCGCGAGAATGCGCCCGAGGGCATGACGTTCCGCCTCGCCCTGGACGCGTCGCACCGCCACGTACCGCCGTAGATCGCTCACAGCGCGCCCTCCACGGCCCCGTTAAGAAGGGCCTCCGGCGTCTCACCGGGCACCTCGTCCACCCCTTGTCGCAACATCGACCGCATCGCCGGCAGGCGGGCGATCGCCGTGTCGAGGACGGGGTCGCTGCCCGGTGCGTAGGCGCCGATCCGGATGAGATCGGCGTTGCGGTCGTAGGTCGCCCAAAGCTCCCGGAACCGCCGCGCCAACCCGAGGTGGACGGGCGTGCTGACGCGGCCCGTCAGGCGGCTGACGCTGCGCAGCGGGTCGATCGGCGGATAGTGCCCACCCTCGGCCAGCGCCCGGGACAGAACGATGTGCCCGTCAAGCGTCCCGCGGACGGTGTCGGCGAGGGGTTCCTCCATGTCGTCGCCCTCCACGAGGACGGTGTAGATCGCGGTAATCGACCCCTGGGCGGCGGTGCCGGCCCTCTCCAGCAGACGCGGGATGGCGGTGAAGACGGACGGCGTGTACCCCCGGGCGGTGGGAAGCTCCCCGCCCTGCAGACCGATCTCTCGCAGGGCCATGGCGTAACGGGTGATCGAGTCGACGACGAGCAGCACGTGGCGCCCGCGATCGCGGTGCCACTCGGCCAGCGCCGTGGCGTACTGGGGCGCCACGGAGCGCATCGGCGCCGGTTCGTCCGACGTGCTGACCACCACCGTGGTGTGGGCGATCGCGTCGCCCAGCGTGTCGTGGACGAATTCGCCGACCTCGCGCCCGCGTTCGCCGACCAGGCAGACAATGGCGGCATCGGCGGCGGCTGCCCGCACGATCATCGCAAGAAGGGTGGACTTGCCCACGCCGCTGCCGGCGAACAGGCCCACGCGCTGCCCCCGCCCGAGCGGTGCCAGGGTGTCGATCGACTTGATGCCGGTGCGAAACCACGTGTCGACCGGCTGGCGCCGAAGCGGCTGGGGTGCCCGATCGACGGCCGGCCGCCGCTCGGCGGCCCGGATCGGCCCCTCGTCGTCGAGGGGCCGACCGAGCGCGTCCACCACCCGCCCGAGCAGGCCGTCGCCCACCGGCAGCGCCAGCGGCCCCTCGTTCCCTTCCACGCGTGCGTCCGGGCGGACGCTCTGGGCATCCTCCAGGGGCATGAGACGCACCCGGCCGCCGTCCAGCCCGACGACCATCGCCGGCACCCGCCCGAGGCGCAACACGTCGCCCAGCGCGCACGGCGGGCCGAGGCTCTCGATCACGGCGGCGGACACGCGCTGGAGCCGCCCGACGCGGGCGAACCGTGGCATCTGCCGGACGGCGCCGAGCCATCGCTGCGCGGGCACGCTCATGAAGGCTCGTCCTCCAACTGGGCGAACCGGCTGGCCAGGTCGGCGAGCTGGCGCGGCCAGTCGCGTTCCAGCACGCCCGCCTCGTCGGTGACGACGCGGCACGAGCCGGCGGACAGCTCGGGGTCGGCCGTCACCTGAAGGTGGGCCGCACCCGGCATGGCCGCCTCCCAGCGCGCGCGGGCCTTCAACACCAGGGGAAGGTCCTCGGGGCTGACCTCGACGGTCACGACCCGGTGCGGCGCTGCCTCGCCGAGCAGGCCGTCGATCACCTCGACGGCGTGGGCCTCGTCGGCCGCGTAGGCCTTGCCGTAGAGCACGCTCGCCGCCTCGAGGGCGATGAGGGCCAGGTCGGAACGGGCCTGGACGTACATCTCGCGGCGGGTCGCCTCGATCTGCTCGAGGGTCGTCCGCGCGGTGGCGCCCAGGTCGGCGATGGCCTGACGGCGCCCGTCCTGGTAGCCCTCGGCGTACCCCGCCTCGCGACCGGCCTTGCGCGCCGTCTCGGCATCGCTCTGGGCGCCGACGCGAATCGCCTCGGCCTGGGCGTGGGCCTCGTCCAGGATCGCTTGGGCCTGCTCGCGCACCGCGGCCAGCGGATCGACGATCTCGCCCGGGGGCGCGACGGCCACCGCCGTCTCGGCGACGATGGCGGGACGGACCTCGACCTCGCTCGCCTGCATCACACGCAGCCGTCCGACCATCCCGCCACCTCCCTGTCGGCCGGATCGGGACTAGATGAGGGTGATCTTGTCGACGCCCCGGGTCAGGTCGATCTCCCCGGCGTCTTCCATCGCGCGCGCCTGGGCGACGATCCGGCCCTGCGCCGCCTCGATCTCGGTGACCGGCACCGGCTGGGACTCCTCGATCTCCTCGCGCACCTCGCGGGAGGCACGGTCGGACATGTTCTGGTAGAAGCGCGCACGGATTTCGTCGCCGTACGGGCGCAGCGCGATGGCGAGGTCGATCTTGTCGACCTGGCGCAGGATCTTCTGGAGCATCTCGTCGCGCAGGCGGATGAGGTCGTCGAACAGGAACAGTCGCGACTTGATCTCCTGGGCCAGGAGGGGATCCTCGTCGCCGAGGATCTGGAGCACGTCGCGCTCCACGCTCCGGTCGGCCTGCACCAGCATCGCAACCGCGGCGTCGAGGCCCTTGGGCACGGGAAAGTCGAATTGCACCCAGGACGAGACCCGCTCGGAGACGACCGACTCGACGACCCGCAGGACCTCGCGGCGGACCGTGTCCAGGCGGGCCATGCGGCGCACCACGTCCACCCGCTTGACCGGCGGGAACGACTCCAGCACCCGCGCCGCCACCTCGGAGGTGACGTAGGCGAGGACGAGGGCCGTAATCTGCGGGTTCTCGCTCTGCAGGAAGCCGACGAGGTCGTCGGGACGCACCTGGGCCAGGGACTCGAACGGCCGCGTCCGTACGACCGTGCCCAGGTGGTGCAGGATGTCCTCGGTCCGGTCCTTGCCGTACGCGGACTCCAGCAGCTCGCGCGCCTGGCTGATGCCACCCTGGCGAACGAACGCCTGGGCGCGCAGGAGTTCGTTGCACTCCTCCAGGACCTCGGTGCGCTGCTCGATCGACACGCTCGGCGGTGAAGCCACCGCGGCGACAACCTGCTCGACCTCGCCCTCGTTGAGGAAGCGGAGCACCTTGCCGGCGAGGTTGGTATCCAGCGCCATCACGACCAGCGCGGCGCGTTCGACGCCCGACAGGGGCGCGCTGAACGCGTCCGCGACGGCCGTGAACCCTCCCAGCGACTGCTGCTCCATGTTGCCCCCTACACTTGCATCTGCATGATCTCCTGGTACGCGCTGAGTGCGCGGCTGACCAGGAGGGCGAACGACTCGGCACCGAGATCGGCCTGGGCGCTACCCACCATCACGCTGGCTACGTCGTTGGTCGTGCTGCCCAGGGCCAGGGAGGACTGCTGGGTGGCGGCGGACGCCTGGGCGTCGGCGAACGCCTTGAAGAAGCTGCCCTCGGTGGCCGTCGAGCTGCCGGCGGCGTTGATCGCGGTGACCGCGCCGGCCGGGTTCGAGGCCGTGAAGAGCGGCGGGATGACCATCCGCCTACGCCCCCTGCATGTCGGAGATCACCTGCTGCTCGGCCGCCACGCGGCCCGAGAACGAGGTGTCCGTCGTCTGCATCTGGAGCGTGTTCTGCTCGAGTGCGGCCAGGACGGCGCCCAGGTCGACGCCGTTGCCGTTGGCCGTCTGGAACGCGGGCGCCGACACGACGTTCGCCTGCAGCGCGCCGTTCAGGGTCTGGGAGAAGGTGACGTCCTGGGCGCGAAAGCCGCCCGTATTGGCGTTTGCCACGTCGTTCGCGAGAACCTGGTTGCGCATGGCCATCTCCTGGAGCCCGAGGGCCAGGTTCTGGCTGATTGTCGACACCCTACTGCACCATCTGGGCGAGGGCCTGGGCCATCGCCTGGGCCATCGTGATCACGCGCGCATTGGCGTCGTAGGCGCCGCTGTAGGTGACGAGGTTGGCCATCTCCTGGGCGACGTTGGTGTTCGAGTTCTCGAGCGCGCCCTGGATGATCGCGCCGGAGCCGCCCGTCTCCGGCACCTGCGAGACCACCGCACCGCTGTTGACGCCCACCTGCAGGAGGTTGTTGCCCGTCTGGACCAGACCGGCCGGGTTCGACACCGTTCCCAGGACGACCTGGCCGAGGACGACGGCGATGGTCGGCGTCGCCTGGGCTGCGGCCTGGGCCTGGGCGGCGCTGACCGCGGGGGTCGTGATCGCGCCCTGGGGTGCGATGGCGTTGTACGTGGCGTCGATCGTGCCGTCCTGGCCGACCGACCAGGCCGACAGCTGGTACTCCGCCGTGGTCGTGGTCGGCGTGGTGGCGTTGGCGGTGTAGATCAGCGTCTGCGGCAGCTGGATGCCCTGCAGGGTGGTGGATAGCGTCGCCTTGGTCGTGCCGGTGAGCGTCGCCGGCGTCGTGCCCGCCGCCGAGGACACGTTGGTGTAGCCCTGGATGATCATGCCGGTCTGGGCGTCGACGAGCGACCCGTTCTGGTCAAGGCTGAACTGCCCGGCGCGGCTGAGGAACGCGCCCTGCGAGTCGGTCATCTCGAAGTAGCCGTTGCCCTGGACGGCAAAGTCGAGCGGGTTACCGGTCTGGGCGATCGTGCCCTGGGCCTCGTTCGTCACGATCTGGCCGAACATGGTGCCGTAGCCGATCGAGGACGGGTTGCGACCACCGTTGCCGAGGGCGGTGGCGGGGGGCTGGCCGATGGTGGACGAGGCGGCCAGCATCTGCGAGAACTCGCCCTCGCCGGACTTGAAGCCCGGGGTCGTCTGGTTGGCCAGGTTGTTCGCGACGACGCTCATCTCGGCCTGATCGGCGTTGAGGCCGGTCACCGCGGAAGCCAGGTTCGGAAGCATCTGCGTCCTCCTTCACGGATGGTCCTCGGTCGGGGTGCGTGTCGGATCGCCGGCGCCGGCTACGGGGCGCCCGCCCGGGCGAGAATGCTTTGCACGTAGGCCTGCGTTTCCGGATACGGGGGGACGCCGCCCCACCGGGCGACGGCCGCGGGTCCCGCATTGTATGCGGCCAGGGCGAGTTCTTCGTTGCCGCCGAAGGCCGCGAGCTGCTGCGCCAGGTAATGCGCGCCGCCCATGAGGTTCTGCATGGCGTTGAAGGGATCGGTCACGCCGAGCGCCTGGGCCGTCCCCGGCATGAGCTGGGTCAGGCCCATGGCGCCCGCCGACGAGACGGCCGACGGGTTCCAGCCAGACTCCTGGTTGACCAGCGCAAGAAACAGGCCGGGTGGGACCCCGTAGGCCGTCGCCGCCTGCACGGCCATCTGCTGCAGGCCGCCCGCGTTCGGGACGGTGCCGCCCAGCTGGGCGGCGAACACCGCGGGCGAGGGCGGGCCCGGCGGATTCGCCGCCACGAGGGCGGCGGCGAATCCGCCGCCGGGAGGGCCGGCGGCGGACGGGTCGACGGCCAGGGGCGCGAGCGGCTGGCCCGGTGGCGGCAGGGGTGGGAACAGCGTGGCGCTCACGGCGTCAGGCCCCGGCTCATGAGGGACATGAAGTCCTGGGCCGCCACGTTCTGGACTTCCTCGTTGGCCTGGTAGCCGGACAGCGCCTGCTCCAGCTGGACGGCGGTGCGGTTGAGCGTGGCGTTGGAGGCCACGTACGCCCCTGGCGTGACGCCGCCGCCCGCCGCGAGGCGGGCGCCGGCCCCCACCGTGTACAGTCCGGCCTGCGCCGACGGGCGCAGGTCCTGGGCGTTGCCGCCGACCGTCTGGAGGAGGATCTGGCCGATCGCGGCGCCGTTCTGGCTGACCGTGCCGTCCGTGGCGATGCCCAGTCCCGTCGCCCCCTGGGTGCGGATGATCCCGCCTCCCACGGCCACGACCGGGTAGCCGGTGGACGAAACCAGCACCCCGGCCTGGTTCACCTGCAACTGGCCGTCGCGGGTGGCCAGCACCCCGGCCGGCGTGCGCACCTCCAGCCACACCCCGGGCGACGGCGCGACGTCGAGGTTGCGCCCGGTGACGACGATCGCGCCCGGCGTCGTGTTGCTCTCGACCGCCTGCACCCCGACGCCGAGGGCAAAGCCGCCGACGGTGCCCGTCACCTGGTTGCCGGCGACGAGCTCCGCCTGCCCGGCGAGGAACTCGTTGAACGCGGGGATCTCCTGCTGGAACCCGGGCGTGTTCGCGTTGGCCGTGTTCACCGCGGCGTCCTGCTCCAGCTGCTGCATCGCCAGAAGGCCGCTCGCGCTCTCGTACAGGCCCTGCAGCATGTCCTGACCTCCCTTGCGGGCGTACTGCCTCTAGACCACCGCGCCACCGCGCGCCCAGGCCGCCAGGGACGACTTGGCCTTGGACGAACGGGACGACGTGGCCGGCGGTGTCGTCTTGTGACCGGGAATCACCGAGCCGATCGCATGGGTCACGGCCCCGACCACATGCGAGATCGTGGCGCCGATGCCGCCCGCATGCGTCGCGGCGGCGGGCGGCTTGGTCGTCGCCGTCTTGCCGGGTCCCGACCGGGTGCCGGTGGTTGCGCCCGTCTTCGCCGGCGGCCGCACGGGCACACCGCCGCCGGCGTGACCCTTGGCAGTCGCCGTGGACTTCGCGCCGGTCCCGCCCTTAACGGTGTGCGCCTTGATCGAGCTCGCCGGGCCATAGGCCAGGTCGCGCAGGTTGGTGACGCCCTTGTTCAGGATGACGACGGCGACGGCCCGGTTCTGGACCAGGCCGAAGGCGGAGGCGTTCGGTACGAGGGGCGCGTAGCTGCTGAACGCCTCGACCATGAATCGCGTGGGCGGGATCCCCTGGTTCACCCAGTAGTTGATCACGTTCGAGGCCCGGTCGGCGGACAGGTTCCAGTTGGACGGGTACGTCGGGGTGTCGATCGGCAGCTTGTTCGCGTAGCCCTGCACCACGATCGGGCTCGATACCGCGCGGATCGCCGCCCCGATGTCGTGCAGCGCCTTGTACGCCTGGGGCTGGATCTGGGCACTGGCGTTGGCGAACAGGATGCCGTTCAGGAAGACCACCGTCACGCCCTCGGGAACCGCCCCCACCTTGACGGTGCTTTGGAGCTTGTTCTGCTCGATGACCCGTTTGACGGCATTGAACACCTGGATGTTGGTGTTCTTGGTCTTGATCTTGTTGGGCTTGGCGCTGAGCGCCTTCTGCGCCAGCGGGTAGGGCGCCGAGTGGGTCTTGTGGATCTTCGCGACCTGAACGTTCTTGCCCGTGAAGACGGCCCGCAGGGCCTGGACGAGGGCCTCGTAGCGCTGCTGCTTGATGACCGACAGGCTGTACAGAATGATGAAGAACGCGAGCAGCAGCGTGATCATGTCCGCATAGGTAAGCAGCCAGCGCATGCCGCCGGCCGACTCGAGCTTTTCGCCCTGCTCCTCGACGTCCTCGCGGCGCTTCACCGGGCAGCCCCCTCGGGACTGTCGAAGTCGGCCGCCGGGGCCTGTGCGCCTTCCCCGGGCGGGTTCGCCTGCGCCGCGCCGGAGGCGACGTGGTGGCCGGCGAGCATCGCCTCCAGCTGCCGCTCGGTCTGGGCGGGCGTGTGCCCGAGGGCGATGCTCACCACCCCGACCGCCTGCAGCTCGCGAACGAAGCGCGTCTCCTCCGCCATCGTGCGCAGCCGGCTGCCGCCCGGCAGCCACAGGATGTTGGCCAGGAGGACGCCCCATAGGGTGGCGGTGAACGCGGTGGCGATCGACGGCGCCAGGCGGGCGACGTCGGTGATGTTCGACAAGACGGAGATCAGGCCGACGACCGTGCCGATGATGCCCAGGGTGGGCGAAAAGCCTCCCGCGGTCTCGAAGAACGTGGCACCGCGGGAGTCATTCTGGAAGTGGGCCTTGCGCTCGGCGTAGAGGAGCGTGTCGATCGTCTCATGGTCGATGCCGTCGACGACCATCTGGATGCCGCGCTGCAGGTAGCCGTCGGTGAGCTCGGCCGCGAGGCTGTCCAGCCGCAGCAGACCCTCGCGCCGAGCCCGCCGGGCGAACTCCAGCAGCACGTCCCGCTCGACGATCGGGTCGCGCTGGTTTGCGCTGGCGAAGATCATCCGGAACCATCCCGGCGTCCGGAACAGATCCTCGAACGGGCGCGCCGCCAGGGTCGCGCCCATCGTGCCGAAGAGCACCAGGACGAGGGCCGAGGGATCGAACAGGGATCGGATCGAGCCGCCGTCGAGGAACTGCGCCACAAGGATGGCGATGATGCCCAGCGCCATGCCGCCACCGCCGGCGAACTTGGCGATGCGTCGCATCTGGTCGTTCATCGTCATGCCGGCGTCGGCGGCATCTGCGCCGTAAGCCTGGACAGGGTGGCGGCCTGGGTGACGACGTCGGTGAGCAGCTGGAACTGGCCCTGAATGGCGACCAGGTTCGCCATCTGCAGCGCCGGGTTGGTGTTGGCGCCCTCCAAGTAGCCTTGCATGACGTCGCCACCGAGCGCCGGCGCGTACGTGGCCGCACCGCTCTGGGCACCCGGCACATAGCCGCCCGTGATGCGCGTCATGCCGCTCGGGTTGGGCACGTTCGCAATGCCGAGCTGGGCCAGCACCTGACCGGCGGGGCCGAGGACCGAGCCGTTCGAGATGCTCCAGCCGGTCGCCGGCACCACCACCGGCTTCAGGGCCAGATCGAGCAGCACGCCGCCGTTCGCCGTCACGAGGTTACCGGTGGCGTTGCGCTCGAACTGCCCATCCCGGGTGAGGGCGATGCCGTTCGCGGTGCGCACGGGGAAGTAGCCCGGCACCGTCAGGGCGAGGTCGGTGCTCGCCCCCGGCGTCAGCGGGCCCTGGGTGGTGGTGAGAACCGGGGCGGCGCCCGTCTGTCCCGTGGAAATCACCAGGTTCTGCGTGGCCCCGTTCGCGGCCGGCTGCACCACCTGGCCGGGTCCGGCCAGGGCGACAGCCTCCGCCGCGTTGAATCCGGGCGTGCCGACATTGGCCAGGTTGTCGGCGACCACGCCCATCTGCAGCGTCGCACCGTTGAGGCCGCTCTCCGCGGCGCTGAGGCCGAAGTCGATCACATGATCACCTCCTTCACGTGGATGCCGTGCCCGTCCGGCGAGCCGCGCCACCGCCCCTCAATCCCCGTCGGCACCGGCCCGGGTGGCGACCGCGGAGGGCGGCCCCGGCATGCGCTCGGGAGCGATGCGCGCACCGCGGTAGGCCGTACGCGCACCGCTCACCTGGGACAGGCCGACGTACGCGCTGGCGCTGGGGGCCGACACCGGAAAGAAGGCCGCACCGCGCTCCTGCTCCACCAGCGCCAGGATCTGGGGCACCAGCCGGGCCACCCCGCGGGCGACGCGGGTCGCCTCGGCCGCATCGCCCTCGCCCGCAAGCAGGTCGGCCACGGTCTGGCGCACGACCTCCGGCAGGGCGTGGTCCATCCGCAGGGACAGGACGAGGATCAGGGTCTGGATCGCCCGGATGCGCCGCAGGAAGTCCTGGCGGGCACGGGCGTCGGAGGCGACCTGGCGGACCTCGGCCGGGGAGACCCCGGTGGCCAGAAGGTCGGGCCTGGCCTCCTCGACGGCCGAGGCGAACGCCTGGAACTGGTCGATGTCCGTGAGGACGCGGTCGACCTGCTCGGAACGCAGCCACCAGCCGGGGTCGGTCCGGGCGGCCGCCGCATCGGAGGCAAGCGGGCGTAGCGCCCGCCGCCCCTCGGCGAGGAGGCGGCCCAGCTCGGCCTCGCGCTCGAGGACGCGAGCGAGGGCGGCCGTGGCCTGCCGCTGGAGCGCCTTGGCCTCTTCCGGGTCGATGGCGCCGGAATGCGCGGCCAGGCTGAGCTGCCGGGCCGCCTGGTCGAGTTCGCCCTCGGCCGTGTCGGCGCCCAACCGCCCGACCCACTGGCCGGCCATCTCGACCGCCCAGGTCGAGGCCTGCAGCGACAACGCCGCCTCCCTGAGCCAGGCGACGCGGTTGGGCCCGCGAACAACGCGCCGCCTCCGCGTGGGGGGAGGCGACGCTTCCAGGACCGTGCGGCCCAGGTGGCGGAACGCCGTTCGGGGTCGCTTCTTGCGCAAGACCGCCCAGAGGCGCTCGTACCCCACCCCGGCAAGGCGGTCGACGTCCTCCGCGGCCAGCCACTCGTCGAGGTTGGCGACCGCCTCGAACGGCCGCGAGACACGCCCGGTTCGGGCCATGTGTTGATACTCGTCTTTGCTTACGGGCCCAAGGCTTTCAAGGCTTCTTCCCACACCTGTGGAACGCACCCGGGCGTCCACCATCCTGGGGAAGGCCAGCGCGATCGCCGTCAGCTTGCGTTCCACCTCGGTGACCCGATGGGCCGGCCGTCTGGGCCACAGAAGCGCCCGCCACTCGGCGAGGTCGCCCGAGCCCGTGCGTCCGATCACACGCAGGACGCGCGCCTTGAGTGGCCAGGCGTCCTGGACGCCGGCGTACACCGCAAGGTCGCGCAGTCCGTCACCTTCGCTGTGCGCCATCGACGCCTCCGCTTACATGGGTTACGTGGGATCCGGCGAGGGACCGCGTTTGCCGTCGGGTCGGGGCCTGGAAGGGCGTACGCTGGGGTTTGTCGACACGGCGAGTTGGGTTCGACTGTTGGTGTGATTCTCCTTCCTTTCCAAGTGTGCCCTCGTTCCGCAGGACCCGACCGCCATCGACCGCGCGAGCCGCAGCAAACGACGGCGCGGTTCGGGGGGCTTGTCGCCCGGTGGCGGGGGCCGTATGCTCGCGCTAATCCGTGGCGGCCGCCCCGAGCCCCACGATGGCAAGGGGGTCATCCCGGTGAGGCTGGCGGTGGACGTGGGCTACGGCTTTACGAAGGCCGTGGCGGAATCGAGCGCGCGTCGCGTCTCGTTTCCATCCGTGATCGCGCCCGTCGACGCCGACGTGAGCCTGGAGCGCGCCCTCGGCGCCGACCAGGTGGCCGAGCGCCTGACCGTGGTGGCAGGCGACGACTCGCGCCAGGACTGGCTGTTCGGCCACGCCGCCCTGGCCGCGCCCGGCGCCGTGCGGCCATGGGACAGTTCGGCCACGGGCCGGCAGGGATACGACACGCTGATCTACGCGGCCCTGGGCAGCGGCGCGCTCGCCCCCGAGGTGGACGTCGATCTCGTCCTCGGCCTTCCCTTCGGGGTGTACGGCAGCCAGCGGGCCGCTTTGCGCGAGGCGCTGTCCGGGCGCACCGCCTACATCCACGTGGGCGGCCATCCCCCGTCCCGGGTGCGGTTTCGCTCGGTGCTCGTGCTGCCCCAGGCGGCGGGCGCCTACTACGCCACCGCCCTGGACGCGGAGGGCGGCGTCCGCGACGCCTCGCTTGGCAGCCAGAACGTCGGCATCGTCGACGTCGGCTTCCGCACCACGGACTACTTCGTCATGCGGCACGGAGCCGGCGGCCTGCGTCCGGTGAAGGAGCTGTCGGGCAGCCTCGACACCGGCCTCGTGGACGTGTACGAGGGCGTGCGGCGGCGGGTCCAGGCCCAGACCGGCAACCTCGTCCGCAGCCTGCGCATCGAGGCTGCCCTGTCCGAGGGCGGCGGCATCCTCATGGACATGGGCCGCCCGATCGACCTGCGGCCCTGGACGGAAGAGGAGGCGGCCCGCGCCGCCCGGCGCATCGCCGACGAGATGCGCGTCGTGTGGGGCGAGCAGCTGCGCGAACTGACCCTGATTCTCCTCGCCGGAGGCGGCGCCATGCTCATGGAAGCGGGCCTTCGGGTGCTCCATCCGCAGACGCGTCTCGTCGAGGACCCCGTGTTCGCGAACGCCGCGGGCTTCCTCGCCGTCGGGCGGTCGCTGGCCGCCGAGGCCCGCGCGTAGGGCCGCTCGATGGCACCAGCGCGCGACGACACACGTCCCGGCGGCACGCGCGGACGGCCCGCGGTCAGCGCGCCGCCGCCGCCCACGGCTGATCCCGGACCGGCGGCGGGCCTGCCCGTGGCCGATCTCGCCGCGCGGATGCTGGCGGTCCTGGAGTCGGTCGAGGCGAGCTTGCAGCGCATCGAGCGCCACCTGGCGAACGGCGCCGTCGCGGTACCTTCGGTCGCCTCGCCCACGGCGCCAGAGCCCGCCGCCGCCATGCTCGAGGAAGACGGGGGCGAGGGCGGCGACCCCTTCCTGGCAAGCATGCGCCGGCTGGTCGCGGACTGGACCGAGGACGAAACCCAAGACGAGGACGAGGCCGGCGCCTGACCGCGCCCCGGCCCGCTGCCGTCAGGGATGTCGGATGGCGCCCCCGTCGAAGCGCACGGCGCTGCCCGAGACGTAGTCGCACGCGGGCGAGGCCAGGAACGCGACCAGCCGGCCGAAGGCGTCGGTCGTGCCGAGCCGACCGAGCGGAACGTCCTGGCGCCGTGCCTCCGCGGCCGCCAGGGCGTCGGCGCCGGCGTCGCCTGCCTCGGCGTCCCCGGCGCGCTCGCGCAGGCCGCGCTCGATACCCTGGGTGCGGGTCAGGCCGGGCAGGACGCTGACGACCCGCACCCCGGCCGGTCCCGCCTCGCGCGCGAGCATCTTCGCCCAGGAGAGCAGGCCGGCGCGCACGATGCTCGACAGGGCGAGGTCCCGGTCGGGCTCGAGGGCGGTGCGCGACAGGACGTTCACGACCGCGCCGCCCCGGCCGTCCGGCGCCCCGGCCATGTGGGCGGCGGCGAGCCGGTTGATCTCCACCACCGCGCGCAGCTTGGCGAAGGCGTCGTCCCAGTCGGCGTCGCCTGCCGCGTCGACCCAGCCCCCAGGCGGGTTTCCCGTGTTGGCCACGACCGCGTCGAGGCGCCCGAGGCGCGCGACCGCCTCGTGCCATGCGCGCGTACGGGCCACGGGGTCGTCGATGTCGGCAGCGACCGCGTGCACCGCGGGCGCGCCGGCGCGTGCCACGGCGTCGGCGGCGTGCAAAAGCTCCGCCTCGCGGCGGGCGACGATCGCCACCCGGCACCCCTGCGCGGCCAGCGCGCACGCAGCGGCCAGGCCGAGCCCACTCGATGCCGCCGTCACCAGGGCCGCGCGATCCCGGAGCATGAGGTCCACGCCGCCGCCTCCCGTCCGACGTCGCCGCGCTCTGGCCGAAGCCTATGCGCGGCGCGCGCGCGCCTGCACCGATCGGGCCCGAGAGGGATCGAATACGGTGACGCGAACACCCTTCACCACCAGCGCGCGGGGGTCCTCCCCCCGCCGCGACCGACGCCGGTTGAAGGGAAGGAGGCGTGCGTACGATGCGAGCCCGTCGACTGGTCGCGCTTGCGCTCCCGTTCATCGTGGCCGGACTCGCCCTGCCCGGGGCCGGGGCGGCCGCCATGGTCGCCGTCCCCACCCTGGGCATCGCCCCGGCCGGCTCCGAGGCGACCGCCGCGGCGCCGTCCGACACCGTTCTGCGCGTCGATGTGCTCACCCGGCGCGAGGGTGCCCTGCCGTCGGCGCCGCCCGCCGGCATCCGGTACACCGCGGTCCAGGCCGCCGCCCGCGTGGCGCCGACGGCGACCCAGTACGCAAACCTCGTCTCCTACCTGCGCGGCTGCGGGCTCACCGTCGACACGACCTTCACCAGCCGCCTGGCGGTGGACGTGCACGGCAGCGTCGCCTCGCTCGAGCAGGCGTTCGGCGTCACGATCGACCGGTACGGCGCCTCGCTCGCCCCGACCACGGGGGCCCACCTGCCGGCCAATCTCGCCCCCCTGATCCAGGCGGTGGCGGGCCTGGGCACGAACGCATGGCCCAACCCGGCACCGCTCGCCAACCTCACGCTGGCCGGCGGCCAGCCTGCCTCCAACGACGTCGGGGCGCTGCAGACGCCCCAGAAGACCGAGCTCGCGGCGGCCACGTTCACCTCCGGGCTGACCGTGACCGGCCCGTCGTCGCTGCCGGCGGGCGCCGAGACCACCTACCACGTGCGGCTCGTGGGTCCGGACGGCCAGCCGCTCAAGAACTACGTGGTCTGGCCCGTGGTGTCGCAGCTGGTCGCCGGATACGGCGGGCCGACCGGACCGACGAGCGAGATCACGAACGCCCAGGGCGAGGCCTCGTTCTGGATCATGGTCGCCAACCCGGCAAGCTTCACCCTGACCGTCGCCGCGGCGCCCAATCCGAAGCCCAAGGCCTACGACGGCAGCGGCAAGGCGCCAACCCCGGTGCCCGCGTACGCCAGCCAGCAGCCCCTCGGGCTCACGGTCACGGGAAGCCCGGCCAGCCTGCAACCGTACACGGCCGCCCAGGTCAACCGGGCGTACGACATCCAGCCGCTGCTCAACGCCGGTGCCAACGGCCACGGCGTGGGCGTGGGCATCGTCATCTGGAACAGCTTCCTCTTGTCCGATGTCAAGCAGTACTTCGCCCTGAACGGCGGCACGCCGCCCAAGGTGACCGTGGTGCCCGTCGACGGCACGCCCCAGGCAGGCGACGGCGGCATCGAGGCCACGCTCGACGTCGAGCGCGTGGGCGGCACGGCGCCGGGAAGCCACATCTACGTGTACGACGCCGCCCAGGCCACGGACGTGTTCGACGCGCTCATCCTGGCGCTGCAGCAGGACAAGGTGCGGATCCTGTCGATGTCCTGGGGCATTCCCGAGTACGACCTTCCGGACGACTTCTACGACCCGTTCGAGGCGCTGTTCGATGCTGCCGCGCAGGAGGGCATCACGTGCATCGCCTCCTCGGGCGACACCGGCTCCAAGGCGGACGGGGTCCACACCGGCGTCAACGTGCCGGCGTCGAGCCCGTACGTGCTGGCCGTCGGCGGCACGCAGATGACGATCGACCCGACCACCGGCGCCATCGCGTCCCAGGAGGCGTGGTCCCCCGACGGCAGCTTTTTCACCGGCAACGGCCCGGCCGCATCGGCCACCGGCGGCGGCTTCTCCCGCTACTACCCGCGGCCGACGTGGCAGCAGGCGCCGGGGCTGCCGCAGTTCTGGAACGAGCCGTTCCGGGGCGTACCCGATGTCTCGCTCGCCGCCACGTTCCCCGGCTACGCCGTCATCCTCGACGGCAAGAGGCAGGCCTACGGCGGCACCAGCGCCAGCGCGCCGACCTGGGCGGGGATCCTCGCCGACATCGAAAGCGACCTGGGCTTTGCCCTGGGCGCCAATGTCGACCCCCTGCTGTACGCCTTCGCGAGCAGCGCGCCGCAGGCCCTGTCCTATGTCACGGGCGGGAACAACATCGGCTTTTCCGCCCAGGGCGCCTGGTCGCCCGTGACCGGTCTGGGCACACCGGACGTGGCCCAGCTCGACCAGGCGTTCCGGGTCGCCTTCACCCCCACGCGCCTGCTCGCCGTGGCCGCCAACCAGGGGTCGGGCCCCGACACCGTCGGTCATCCGGTCACCGTCGAGGTGCTTCTCACGGATGCCTACGGCATCCCCATGGCCGGTCTGCCCGTCACGGTGACGGCGCCGCAGGGCGGGCACGCGTCGCCCGGCAACGCCACCACCGACGCGAACGGCATCGCGACGTTCACCGTCCAGTCGGACGCCACGGGCGTTCAGACCTACGTGTTCGCGATCCCCGGCGGCAACGGGCCGGACGGCCTGGGCTACGCCCTGTCGACGACGTTCTCGGTGAACTGGCAGCCGCCGGCCCCGCCCGCGACCAAGCCGACCACCCACGCACGCGCCCACGGCGCGAAGCGGTAGGAGCGAAGGACTCGGGCAAGCGGGCGGCGAAACGCCAACCCCCGCCCGTCCGGGTCGTTTTGCGACCCCTTGGTGAGGAGTGTGAACATGGCGCTGGGCCCCCCACCGTTTCCGGTCATCCCCGTCGGCGTCTCCCATACGCTGTCGGTGACCGTCGACCGCGCACTGTCCGCCGACGCCCTCGGCAACCCCGGCGTGCGCGCCTACGCCACGCCCATGCTCGTGCTCGGCGTGGAGCAGGCGGCGGTCACCTCGATCACGCCCTTCCTGGGCGACGGCTTCATCTCGCTCGGTACCCACATCGACCTGCGCCACCTGGCCCCGACGCCGGTGGGCAGCGAGGCCCGCATCACCGTCCGCCTCGAGGCGGCCGAGGGCCGGCGCCTGATGTTCTCGGTCGTGGCCGAGGACGGCATCGAGCGCATCGCCGTGGGCGGACACGAGCGCTACCTGGCGCGCACGGCCGACTTCCTCGACCGGCTCGAGCGCAAGGCGGCGCGGCTGGCCCGGCTGTAGATTCGGTCGGCGGCGGCCCCCACATCGCGGGGCCATCCCGCGAAGAAGATCATGCCAAGCGGCAGCGCCAACTTTCACGCCAGCATGGAGCGATCAACGTGAACATCTTGCCTCGGTTCGGACTGTTCGCGGGATCCCTGGTCGCGGCGCTCGCCATCGCCGGCGCCGCGTCGGCCCAGACGCGCCTTGCCGTGCCGAGGCCGCCGGTCACGCCGCGGACGATGGACGGCACCTCGCTCAGCACCAACGTCCAGCACGACCTGTACATGACGGGCACCGTGACCGGCACGGCCGGCAACGGCCCGTCGACGCTGAAGCTCGACGTGGCGGGGCTGCCGATGTCCCTGACGCTGAACGACCAGACGGCGGTCGAGGTCGGCGCCCACGTCGCCGACGCCTCGTTCCTGCTCAAGGGCGCGACGGTCAAGGTCTGGTTCCACGTGACCGCGGCAGGCGCCTCGGTCGCCGACCTGATCGTTGTCGCGCCCACCACCGTCAAGGGCACCCTGCTGTCGGACCAGCCGATCAACCCCGCCGACCCGGCCGAGGGCGATCTGCTCCAGGTCCAGGTCGGCAGCGGCGCAAATGCCCAGACCGTGAACATCGCGGTGGTGGCCGGAACGCTGGTGAAGGTGCTGCCGCCCTGGAACGCCAGCGCGGGACTGGCGGCGGCCACCGAGGTGGCGGCGGTCGGCGTGACGGCGAACGACGGCACCTTGGTCGCGGCCGTGGTGGTCGGCCTCGTGCCGGACGCCTCGAACGGCGGCAGCGGCGGATCGGGCGGCTAGCTAGCCGCCCTGCACGGCCTCCATCGGGGCGCCCGCCGGCATACCGCCGTGCGGGCGCCCGGTTTGTCCTGCCGCGATGCCGGCGATGAAGAACGCGGCCACGCACGGCACGAACCCTGCCCACCAGGCGGCCCGCAGGTTGACGCTGGCGGCGGCCGCACCGACGAGCGGGCCGAGGAACCACGACAGCTGCATGGGCAGGAGCGAGAAGTTCAGCACAGCCGCCCGGCGGTCGGCCGGCACCCGCAGGGCGAGCAGGGTCGTCGTCAGGGCGCCGATGCCGCCCTGGAACGCCGCCTGCACCGCCCGCGCCAGGCCGAGCGCGAGAAGCGACGGCGCGACCGCCTGCGCCGCCATCGTCAGCGCCAGCGCCGCCGTCGCGACCCGCAGCGCCGGGACGTAGCCGAGGCGCTCGCCGATGCGCCCCCACAGCGGCGTGGCGAGGGCGAGTACCACTCCCGACACGGTGAGGACGAGCCCGATCGACGTGGCAAGTCCGGGTCCGTGGTGCAGCCGGGCGACGAGCAGGGGCAGGAACGAGGCCGTGGCCGTGACGCCCAGCGTGCCGGCGAACGACAAGGCGAACAGGGCCGGCACGCCCTCCGTGGAGGCGATGGTCCGGACCGTGCGGATGATGAGTTCGCCGGTGCGGCCCTGCACCGCCGGTCGCGTCCGGTTGTCGCGCAGCCAGACGGTCAATCCCAGGCCTGCGGCGAGCGATAGGACGCTGTCCAGCACGAGCAGGGCGCGCAGGCCGAGCGCGCCGATGACGAACGCGCCGAGCAGCGGGCCGACCGCCATGCCGACCGACGAGGCGGCGCTGATCACGGCGACCGCCGTGCCCAGACGCTCCCTGGGCGTCACGTCGCTTTGCATGGCGAACATGACGCCGGTGTTGCCCACCACCAGGCCGGACAGGAAGCGCGCGACCAGGAGCACCCAGACGTTCGGCGCCCAGGCGGCCAGGCCGAACAGGACGGCCTCGACGTAGGCGCTGCGGGCAATCACGAACTTGCGGCTGTAGGTTTCGGCCCACACGCCCCAGAGCGGGATCATGGGAATGCCCACGATCCAGCCGACCGCGCCCAGGATGCCTGTCCACAGCGGGATCTGGGCGGCCGGCACGTGCAGCTCGCCGAGGTACAGGGGCGTGAAGGCGCCGAGGTGGCCAAAGCCCATCGACTCGAACACGCTGGCGAGGAAGAACAGGAGCATCCAGCGCAGCCACAGGCCGCTGTCGGCGGGCGCCCCGCCCGTCACATCCCCTGGCGACGGCTTCACTCGTTCGTTCCGGCGCCCGTGCCGCTGCCTGTCGGTCCCTCGCCGGGGTTCAGAACGACGCCCGCGAGCGGGGCCAGCGGCGGCTGGGTCGGCATCACCACGCCGACCCGGTAGCCGCCCGTGGCAGGCGACGTCGACGGGGCCACCACCTCCGCCGTCGGGTCGAACGCCATCAGGGCCCGGTAGTCGCGCGACGTCACGACGTAGGCGGCCGGCGTCGACGGACCGACGGGGTCGAGGAAGTCGTGCGCCATCGTCCGGTCGAGGCTGGCGCCGGCGCCGGTCGTGAACGCGTTGCCGACGAACAGCACATGGTAGCCGCGCAGCGACAGGACCCAGCCCACGACGCCGGCACGGTACCCGCGCACGTCGAGGAGCACCGTCGCGTGCCGGCCCGTCACCGTGCGCACGTCGCCGAGCGCCTCCAGGATCTGCGGCGACGGCGCGGCCGTCCGGTCGGCACGGAACAGGTGGCCGTAGTGGTCGCCCAGTCCGAGCAGCGGCATGAAGCCGATCACCGCCGCGGTCAGCGCGCCGACCCCGACGTACATCGCGCTCGGCACACGACGCGCGAGGCGCCTGCCGGCCCATCGCGCCGTGCCGGCGGCGAGCACGGCAAACAGGGGCAGGAGCGCGACCGCGCCGCCGCCTGCCTGGGCGGTGGCGAACGGACCGCCGACGAGGGCGCCCAGTAGCGGCAGCGCCACGATCCGGCCTCGCCGGCTGCGCAGGCCGTAGCCGAGCACCACCACGAGGGCGGCAAGGACGGCGGCGCCGAGCGCCGGCTGGACGGTCGGCGGTACGAGGGCAAGGTCGCCGGTCGTGCGCACGAGGGCGGTCGTGGCTGCCCACAGGTGGCCCGGCCAGACCGGCCGCCCGACCAGGACGAGGGCGGCACCCAGGGCGGCCGCGAGCCAGCCGGCGAGGCGCGCGACACGCGGACGGCGCGGCACCGGCGCGGCCGCGACGCCGCCCGCCAGGACGAGCGCCGCTCCCGGCAGAAGGGCGATCGCCCAGCCGCCGGCGGCGAGCGCAAACAGCCAAAGGGCCGCCCCGACCACGAGTAGCGGCCGGTCGCCGTCAAGGCCACGCACCGTAGCGTACGCCGCCGCGCATACGATGAGCGGCGCCGCCACCGACGACACGGCGACGTGCGAGGCGAGGATCGACGGTCCGTTCACCGCCACCACCAGGGCGGCGACGAGGCCGGCGAACGCCGACGCCCACAGGTACCGGCCGAGGAAGTACGTGGCCGCCACCGAGGCGGCGGCGAGGGTGACGGCCACCACGCGCGGCTCCGTGAACGAGGGGCCGGTGGCCCGGAAGAGCAGTCCGAGCAGCACGGACATGAGGCCGCCGGAGCGGGTCGGCAGCGACCCGAAGCCGCTCGCCCAGATGACCGCCGCGTGGGCGGCCTGCCACTCGCCCGCCGACAGCGGCAGGGCAAGAAGGAACGGCAGGCGAAGGGCGATGCCCACCGCGATCAGCCCGACGAGCGGCAACAGGGGCTGGGCGGTGAAAAGGTGGCGCAGACGGCCGGGCAGGCGCAGCCGCGCCGGGGACGGTTGCGCCGCCGTCTCGGGCGGCACGAACACGACGGCCCGGTACAGGAGGAAGGTCCAGGCCAGGGCCGGCACGGCCGCCACGGCGCGAGCCACGTTGGCGGCGACGAGGCCATGCGCGAGGCCCGCGGCGAGAAACACCTGCCAGACCAGATACAACGTCGCATTTTCGATGAAAAAACCCGACAGGCTGACCGCTGCATAAGGCAGGAAGCGACGCGATCCGGACTCCCGATCGCGGAACGTAAAGTTGCGGTTGCCGACGTAACTGGTGAGGAGCGACGAGATGTACCCAAGGGTGCTGGCGACCAGGAGCGCCGGGGTCGAGCGGGTGCCGAGCAGGGCGAGGGCGCCGTTGTACACGCCCAGGTCGATGAGCGCGGTGCCCACGCCGACGACCGAGAAGCGCGCCAGCTCGGCGAGCGGGCTCGCCGGACCGAGCGCGGCGCGCCAGCCGGCGCCACCGGTCGCGGAGCGCTGCGTCTGGGGTGTTCCGGTCATGGCGGGTCGTTCGCCTCCGCAGGGGGCCGTTTCCTTCCGTTGCGGACTGGAGCATTCTGACGCCAGACCACCACGTATCCTCACCTGGGACACACTGTGCCCAGTCCGGACACGGCCGCCGCATCCCGGACATACCCCTGACTCGAGCGCGGCGCCAGGCCGGAGGGAGGAACAGCGATGGCCGAAGAGGCGGCGGCGGTGCGGCTCGCGGATGGTGACTGGCAGATCTCGCCGCAGGTCCGCGGCCTGAACGACGATTCGCGGCGCGTGCAGCCGGGCGACCTGTTCGTGGCCGTGCGCGGGCGAAGCGACGACGGCCACCTGCACCTGGCCGAGGCCGCGTCGCGGGGCGCGGTGGCGGCCGTCGTCGACGCGGACGTAGGCGACGCGCCGGCCGGTCTTTCCCTCATCCGGGTGGCCAGCACCGCCCAGGCGCTCGGCGAGCTGGCCAGCGCCTGGTACGGCCACCCGTCGCGCGAGCTCGAACTGATCGGCATCACGGGCACCAACGGCAAGACGACGGTGGCCGCCATGGTGGTGGAAATCCTCACCGCGGCGGGCCGCACGGCCGAGTCGATCGGCACCCTGGGGCCATACGACGAGGCGGGCGGCTACCCGCTCACGACGCCGTTTCCGCTCCAGCTGCAGCGCACCCTGCGGGCGATGGTCGAGCGCGGCGTCCGCACCGTGGTGATGGAGGTCTCGTCGCACGGGCTGGTCCAGCAGCGGACGGCAGGGTGCGAGATCGACGCGGCCGTGCTGACCAACCTCGGTCGCGACCACCTCGACTACCATGGCACGCTGCGCGCGTACTGGGCGGCCAAGGCGCGGCTGTTCAAGGGCCTGCGGCGCACCCGCCACAAGGAGCGCCCGCCGGTCGCCGTGCTGCCGCTGTCGGGCACCGGCGTGGCCGCGTTCGCGCGCCACGTTGCCGTCGATCGCCTGCGCTACGGCCTGGACCCGCAGGCAGACGTGTGGGCGGACGGGATCGAGGCCCGCGGCTGGGGATCGCGCTTCATCCTTCACGCCGCCGGACAGGAGCTGCCGGCGGAGGTGCACATGCCGGGCGTGTTCAACGTGACGAACGCGCTCGCCGCCGTCGCCGCCGCGCTCGCCGTCGGCGCGCCGCTCGAGGCCGCCGTCGAGGGCCTGGGCCGCCTGCACGGCGTGGCCGGCCGGGCCGAGCGGATCGCGCTCGCGGGACGGGGGTTCGTGGTCATCGACTACGCGCACAACCCCGGCGCCCTCGCGCAAATTCTCGAAGCGGCACGCGCGAGCGCGCCCGGTGCCCGCCTGGTGTCGGTGTTCGGCGGCCGCGGCCGTCGCGACCGCGGCAAGCTTCCCGGCATGGGTGCGGCGGCGGCGCGGTTTGCCGACGCGCTCGTCCTGACCAGCGACAGCCCGCTCGATGAGGACCCCGCCGACCTGGCGGCGGCGATCCGAAGCGGTATCCCGGCGCGCGCCGCGCTCGTTGTCGAGTACCTGCCCGAGCGGGCGGAAGCGATCGCGCGCGCTGTCACGCTGGCCGGGCCGGACGGCGTGGTCGTGATCACGGGGCGGGGCCACGAGGTCGAGCAGTGGGTCGGCGGCAAGGTGCTCCACAGGCGCGACGCGGACATGGTGCGGGCCGCCCTCGGGCAGACGCCGGCGCCGCGCGGGCGCACCCCGGGTCGCCCGCGGTCCGCTCCGACCCGGCCGCGCGCCCGCCCGGTCTAGCCCGCCCCCAGCCCGGCGAGTACGATACGTGGGACAAAGCGACGCGGAGGTGGGCGACGCGTGATCGTACGCACGAGCACGGCAACGTGGCAGGGCGGGCTTCGCGACGGAAGTGGCCAGATGGCGGTGGGAAGCGGCGCGTTCGAGGGCCCGTTCACGTATCTGTCCCGCTTCGAGGACGGCCGCGGCGCCAACCCGGAGGAGATGCTGGGCGCGGCGCTCGCCGGCTGCTTCAGCATGGCGCTGGCGGCCGCGCTCGAGCGGGGCGGCCACCGGGCGGACAGGGTCGGGACGTCGTGCGCGGTCGAGTTCGAGGGCGGCATTCGCCGCTTTGCCCTCACCTGCCGGGCCCGGGTGGCGGGCATCGAAGCCGAAGCCTTCGCCGCCCTGGCCGAGCAGACCCGCAGCGGCTGCCACGTGGCCAAGGCCCTGTCGGCGGTGGACATCACCCTGGACGCGGCGCTGGAGGCGTAGGGCGGCTCGTTCCCGTCCGGGGGTCGACGGAAGCCCGGACGTGGTGTAGGGTGCGGAGCAGGCGCCGCGCAACGCGCGGCATCGGTTGTGTCCGGGCGGGTGCGGCACGCGATGCGAGGAGGTGGCGGAGTGCTGCGAGCGGTGAACGGTCCCTCGCCGGCGACGGTTGCGCGCCCGCCGCGCCGCACCGCGGGCGCCGCCCTCGTCGTGGTGGTGCTCGTGATCGCGCTCGTCGGCACGCTGGCGATCGTGCGCGATGCCCGGACGACGAGCCCGGTCATGTCGGTACCCAGTGCCTCGCCGATGCAGGCAGCCGCGACCGCCCAGATCGCGGCACACGACGTCCTCGCGTTCGTTCCGTCCGGAGCGACCGCGAGCATCGCCCAGGCCATCGCGCAGGCGACCCAGTCGCCCGCCGCGGCCCTGTCGGCACATACCCGGGTGGAGCGGCTCACGGGCGGCGACTGGGCGATCCAGGTCACCGCCCCGGTCGAGTGGAGCCGTCTCCTGCGTGCCGGCTACATCTTCACCGGCGTTGCCCCGGGCGCGTCCAATGCACGCACCGGCACCGTCGACGTGACGACCTCCACCCTCATGTACGTCGTGCACATGAACCCGCACACCCGCCTGGCCGTGTTCTCGTTCCGGCTGGCTCGCGACGGCGACACGCTGAGCACGATGAACTGGAATGCCAGCACCGTGGTGAGCCAGACGTCTGTCGGCAACGATCTCCCCTAGCCCGTCCGGAGGTGGCCGCGGTTAGCATCGTCACGCTGTCGGGCGAGCGTTCGTCGGCACCGGCGTCGGCGCCGGCCGGTCGTTCCCTGCCCGCGCGGCCGTTGCGTATCGCGTACGTGAGCGAGACATGGCTGCCTTCGACGGACGGGGTCGTGACCCGCCTGCTCGCCACGATCCGCGCCCTGCGGGAGCGCGGCCACGAGCTGTGCATGGTCGCACCCGCGCCGGCGGACCCGTGGTTCGAGGGCGTGCGGGTGTACACCGTGCCGACGATCTCGGTCTCGTTCGTCGCCGGCGGCAGGCCGTGGGGACTGCCGCTGCCGCGCGTGGCGGCCTATCTGGACGCGTTCTCGCCCGACCTCGTGCACGTCGTCAACCCGTTCGTCGTCGGCGTCGCGGGCGTCGTCACGGCCCGGCGCCGCCGCTGGCCGCTCGTCGCCTCCTACCACACGAACGTGGCCGCCTACGCGCGGTTCTACCACATGGGCTTCACCCAGCCGGCCATCTGGTCCCTGCTGCGCATGCTGCACAATGCCGCCGACGTCAACCTGGCCACGTCCGACGCCGTGCGGGCCGACGTCGTGGCCCACGGCATCCAGCGGGTGCGCCTGTGGGAGCGCGGCGTCGACACGGAGCGCTTCCACCCCGCCCGGCGCGACGCGGCCATGCGGGCGCGACTGCGCGGCGACCGGCGGGAGCGCCCGATCGCGGTGTACGTGGGCCGGCTCGCGCCGGAGAAGGGCCTCGACCGCCTGCGCGTGCTCGCGGGACCGGAATCGCCGGTCAACCTCACCATGGTCGGGGACGGGCCGGACCGCGCGCGGCTCGAACGGCAGTACGCGGGCACCGGCACCGTCTTCACCGGCATGCTGTCCGGCGCCGACCTCGCCAGCGCGTATGCCAGCGCCGACCTGTTCCTGTTCCCCTCCACGACCGACACGCTCGGCCTGGTCGTGCTCGAGGCCCTGGCTGCGGGGCTGCCGGTCGTGGCCGCCAACAGCGCGCCCAGCCGGGAGATGCTCGAGGGCACGGGCGCCGGCCGCCTGTTCGACCCCCGCAGCGAGGCGTCGCTCGCCCGGGTGGTCGCCGAGATCGCCGGCCCCGGCTGTGAACCGACCCGGCGCGAGCTGTCGCGGCGCGCCCGTGCCGAGGCGGAGCGCCACGACTGGCGCAGTACAACCGACAACCTGCTCGCGGTCTACCGGGAAGCGCTGGAGCGGCCGCATACGTGAGATCGCTCGTCGACCAGTTCGCCCGGTTCGTCACCGTCGGTCTGTCCAACAGCGCCATCGACTTCGGCGTGTTCAACGTGCTGCTCTACCTGTTCCCGACCAGCAGCGTTCGCGTCCTCGTCCTGTACAACAGCGTGGCCGTGGCGCTCGCGATCCTGAACAGCTACCTGTGGAACACGCGCTGGACCTTCCGGGCGGCGCGCGAACTGCAGGTGACAAGCCGCCAGCACCGCCAGGGCGTCCTGTTCGTGCTGCAGGCCCTCCTGAACGTGGGCGTCAACGACGGGGTCGTCGCCATCCTCACCCAGCTCCTCACGCTCCAGACCTTCCTCAGCCCCAGCGCCAGCTCCAACCTCGCGAAGCTGGTCGGAATGCTGGTCGCGTCGCTGTCGAGCTTTCTCATCATGAAGTACGTCGTGTTTGCCTGAGCGACGTTGACCCCCCTCGCGAGACCTGCTAGGGTTTGCTCGTTCGCCGCGCCGCGGCCATCCGTGTTCCCGCCTCGTCCAGCGGTAGGACACCGCACTTTGGATGCGGGAAGCGAGGTTCGAGTCCTCGGGCGGGAGCCACTTTGCTTCGCTCTGGCATCGGCCGGACGCCCTCCCGGGGGCGTCCGGCCGCTCGTGTTTGGCCCTTTCAACGTGTCAGGTGGACGCGTAGATGGCCGCTACGACTGCATTCACAGGCGACGCGGGGTGGGTCGTGTTCGGACCTGGTCGGTCGGTCATGGGCGCACGTATCCCT